>Ga0164293_10000001_pt1 | contig 228537 bp, 228 predicted proteins | sample GEODES118metaG_FD_111487 | JGI IMG/M metagenome (GOLD analysis project Ga0164293, IMG submission 111487) | Eutrophic lake water microbial communities from Lake Mendota, Wisconsin, USA - GEODES118 metaG | ecosystem: Environmental > Aquatic > Freshwater > Lake | place: USA: Lake Mendota...
AACGGGATCACAAGGCGCAACGGGATCACAAGGCGCAACGGGATCACAAGGCGCAACGGGATCACAAGGCGCAACGGGATCACAAGGCGTACCTGGTGTATCAACAGGATTGAATATCGGCGACCCATGTGTATTCGAACACAACAGCGGAGCGCCAAAAACGGGAACCGTGGCGTGGAAGTGGGAAGGCAACAAGGCAGTTCTACAGTGTGTCACTCGTGATTGAATTGTCACCAGTGAGCAGGCAGCGAAGTAAGCGTTTGCACAAGTAAAATCTTGCAATGGCAGTTCGAAAGCTTCCGCAACCCACCGAAGTGCCAAATTGGACGTTTCTCACAAATCATGCTCATGTCTTATTGTGCATAGCCCAAGACCCAACGGTGCGTCTTGCAGAAATTGCGCGCCAAGTAGGAATCGGTGAACGGGCTGTTCACAGCATTGTCTCTGATCTTGTTGATGCGAGATATGTACTGCGCACCAAGCAGGGACGCAACAACGTGTACGAGGTGAACCTCGATCAGCCGTTACGTCACCCACTTGAAGCGGATCATCACATTGCAGAGATTTTTCGACCCCTCACGCGTCAGCGCAAGTTGCCTCGTTAACGCACCGCGAACTATGTCACAAATCGCGTTGCTTAACGCACCGCGATCATGGGGTCTGCGGCGGACACAGTCACTGTGGCAGTCGCGTGCTTCATCTCTTCTTCTAACGCAGCAACAGTTCCGTTGAACGTGTTGGCACTGCCTGGTTCGATTTCTAAGTAATCGGTTGGCAGACCAATGCGGTCGAGCAAGTTGATGAATGGCTCAGGATCAAGTTCTTCCACGTTCACCATCGTGCCGGTATCCCATGTTCCATCCGCAACAAGAAGCGCTGCAGCAACCGCAGGAACACCCGCCGTATAGCTGATGCCTTGTGATTCCAATTCTGCAAATGCTGCTTCATGATCTGACACTTGGTAGATGAACATCTCGCGTGGCTTGCCGTCTTTGGTTCCCTTCACGACATTGCCGATGCATGTCTTCCCGGTGTAACCGGGGGCCAGACTTTGTGGGTCGGGCAACAGCGCCTTCACCACTTTGAGTGGCACTACGTCTTGACCATTATCAAGCGTCACCGGCTCGTGCGACAACAATCCCAATGTGCGCAACACGGTGAAGACGTTGATGTAGTGATTACCAAATCCCATCCAGAAACGAATGCTGTTTGCATCAATATTTTTGTACAGCGAATGCAGTTCATCGTGACCGTTCAAATACACCGGGCACTCTCCCACCACTGGGAAATTCCACACGCGCTTCACAGCGTGAGTAGGGAACTCTTGCCACTGGCGATCAATCCACGTCCATACTTTGACGAACTCACGGAAGTTGATCTCTGGATCAAAGTTTGTCGCAAAGTATCGCCCATGGCGACCAGCGTTCACATCGAGAATGTCGATGGTGTCGATGGTGTCGAAATACTTCTTTGCTGCGAGTGCACAGTACGCATTCACCACGCCCGGATCAAAACCTGCCCCCAGAACGGCAGTGACGCCCTTTTCGGCGCAACGTTCCTTGCGCTTCCATTCGTAATTGGCATACCACGGCGGATTTTCACACACTGCATCTGGTTCTTCGTGAATAGCAGTATCGATGTAGGCCGCTCCGGTCTGCAGACATGCTTCCAATACCGACATGTTGACAAACGCCTGACCGAGGTTCAACACAATTTGCGACTGCGTCTCTTCAATGGCTCGCACCACTTCTGCTGTATCGAGGGCATCGAGTTGGCGCGACTGAAGGGTATGGCTGTGATCTTTAATGTGATCCATCCGCTTGATGCTGTCGATAATCGCATCGCATTTGGACTTAGTTCGTGAAGCAATGCAAATTTCGCCTAGTACATCGTTGTGCATCGCTGCTTTATGAGCAGCAACGTGTGCAACGCCTCCCGCTCCAATGATCAGAAGATTCTTTTTCATGTACGCACCTCCCCGGTTCGTGTTGGCCGACTAAGTCGGGTTGTTTTTGTCTTACGACAAATTGTGTTTGTAATCGTCGTATCCGAATTCTCGGACGACGTCGAGTGAACCGTCGAGACGGCGCACTGCGATTGATGGCATCGGAACGCCGTTGAACCATGATTTCTTCACCATGGTGTAACCAGCGGCGTCAGCGATACGAACTTCGTCTCCCACTGAAAGTGGGCCTGCAATGCGATGCTCTCCAAATGAATCGCCCGCTAGACACGTACGTCCCGCAATGATCACACGGTGATCACCGGGACCAGGACGACTGAGACGAGGCATGGTGCCGTACAGAAGATGATCAGGCATGTGCGCCTCGATAGATGCGTTCACAATGGCGATGTCTGCCTCGTTGTGCACCACGTCTAACACCTCGGTAACTAACTCGGCTGTTTGCGTGACCACAGCCTCGCCGGGCTCGAGATACACCTGAACACCGAATCGTTCTGAAAAATCACGTAACGCGATACTGAAACGGTTGAGGTCGTAGTCATCATTTGTGAAAGCGACACCCCCGCCAAGGCTTACCCACTCGAGCTGATGCAGTACCTCTGCGTATCGCTCAGAAATGATGTCTAATGATTTTTCGAAGCTAGCAACGTCGTCATTTTCGCAGTTGTAGTGAAACATCACACCGGATACCAATGGCAGGCACTCACGTAATTGAGCGAGATCAGTAACGCCCAAACGCGAGAAGCGTCGTGCGGGATCAGCGAGGTCAAAGTGCGAATGACTAATACCGGGGTTCACTCGCACACCAACAACACAGTTATTTGCGAGTTGATAAAGCGATTGCAGTTGTGAAGCCGAATTAAAGATCACTTTGTTTGCAAAAGTTGCTACTTCTGCCACTTCATCGGCGCGCCATGCAACGGCGTACGCATGAGTTTCTTTTCCAAATGTCTCGTGCCCGAGTCGCGCTTCGTTCAACGAACTACTTGTTGTGCCATCGAGATACTGACTAACAAGATCGAATACTCCCCACGTGGCAAAACATTTGAGAGCTAAAACAGACTTTGCTCCGGAAGTCTCACGAACCTGTTGGACCAGTTCGAGATTGTGCAAGAGCCTGCGTTCGTCAATGATGTAATACGGCGCACGAATCTTGGACAATCTGGGGGTTCCTCCTGCAAAGATGCTGATGGATAAAACGACAAGTTGCTTTATGAGCGGAAGTCAATGCTAACTGCCTACTCGCCGGTACACACACCGGTGTTCATTGCGCTCGACGGACGGCTGTCGGTCAGCCAAAGCGACCAGTGATGTAGTTCTCCGTGCGCTCGTCTTTGGGCTCAGAGAACATCCGGGCGGTCTGGTCGTACTCCACAAGCACGCCCGTGCGACGGTCACTCTCCAAATTGACTTCGGTGGTGAAAAAGGCGGTGCGGTCGCTCACACGAGCAGCCTGTTGCATGTTGTGAGTGACGATGACGATCGTGAAATCTTTCTTGATTTCTTGCATGAGATCTTCAATACGCGCCGTGGCGATGGGGTCAAGCGCCGAACAGGGTTCGTCCATCAAGATGACGTCGGGCTCTACCGCAATACATCGCGCGATGCATAAACGTTGCTGCTGACCTCCAGAGAGGCCCATGGCAGAGGCAGAGAGACGACTCTTTACCTCATCCCAAAGAGCAGCGCGTTGAAGCGATGACTCGACGATGTCATCAAGTTCGGCTTTCTTCTTCACGCCATTGAGACGCGCGCCGAAGGCAAGATTCTCGTAGATGCTTTTTGGAAAAGGATTAGGTTTTTGAAACACCATCCCCACGCGACGACGAACTTCCACCGCATCGACGCGAGAGTCATACAGATCGAGTCCATGGTAGGTGATGGTGCCATTCACTTTTGCAGTGGGGATGAGATCGTTCATTCGGTTAAGACAACGCAAAACAGTTGACTTGCCACATCCCGAAGGCCCGATGAAAGCCGTGATCTCTTGACTATTCACCGTGAGGCTCACATCGCGGACTGCGCGAAACTCTCCGTACCACACTTCTAGCGCTTCAAGTTGAAAGGGCATGGTTCACCATTTCTTTTCAAACCGGTTACGAAGCCAAATGGCCAGGCCGTTGATCACGATCACGATAAACAGCAACACCAACGACGCAGCAGCAGTAACTTCACGGAACTCTTCTCCTGTTTGGCGTGCGTAGGAAAAAATAGCCACTGGCATAGAAGTAAAACCACCCTCGGTGATCTGCTCCCACAAACTCAAGTTGCCAGTACGCAACAGACCAGTGATACCGCCCACCAACAACAAGGGCGCAGCCTCGCCAGCGGCACGAGAAAGCGCAAGAACAGTTCCTGTGAAAATGCCCGGTGCAGCCGACGGTAAAACATGCGATCGAATTGTCTCCCACTGTGTTGCACCGACGCCAAAGGCGCCCTCACGAATCGACTGTGGAACAGCACGAATTGCTTCTGACGCCGTGATGATGACAACTGGCAACACCAAGATTGCGAGTGTGAGACCACCGGCAATAACGGTACGACCACCGGTGAAACCGCCGGCAAATTTCACCCACAAACTCAAACCAAGAATGCCATACACAATGGAAGGAACACCCGCGAGGTTTCGCACGTTCACGCGGATGATGCGAGTGACGAGCGAATTCCCTGCAAATTCTTCCAAGTAAATAGCAGATGCGATTCCCAACGGAAACGCAACTATGGCCACGATGATTGCAAGGGTGAGAGTTCCGCGAATCGCTTGCCACACACCTGCTTCCTTTGCATTCGAAGCGTCAAGACCCGACGACAGAAATGAGCCCAATCGTTCGCTGAGCACTGGCCAACCAGTTGTGGTGAGGTTGACGATGAGTGTCACGAGGGTGATCAGCGTCAGAAGAAGTGCGCTGAGCAGAACGATTTCAATAATACGTTCGCGGAAACGGTGCTTGCTCTGTGATAACTGCGCGGTCAACGACGCTGCCGTCGCGCCACCGGTGGAAGAAGGAGTACTCAGTTTCATCTCAGTATTCCTCGCGAATCTTGCGCACAAATCGATCTCCAGCGAGATTCAAGAGCAACGTCAGCACGAACAATAAGAATCCAATAAAGAACAGACTTTGGAAGGCAAGGCCCGAACCTGCCACCTGGTCGCTACCAAATCCGAGTGCAGCCATGGCAGCGGTCATTGTTTGACCAGGCTGCAGTGGATCGGTGGAAAACAGACCGCCGCCAACGGCGCCCGCGGCGATCGCAACAACCATAGTTTCGCCAATCGCGCGCGATACGCCAAGAATGAGCGCCGCGATAACGCCAGAAATTGCAGCAGGTAGAACTACACGAAACGTTGTGTCGACCCGCTGAGCACCAAGTCCATACGACGCTTCGCGTAAGGCCACAGGAACTGCTCTCATGGCATCTTCGGCAACCGATGCAATGATGGGAACGGTCAAAATACCCACCGCAACACCAGCAGAAGCAATGTTGAACGCTTTGTTTGCGCCATCAAAAATATTGGTAATGATGTTTGGATTAATAAAAGAAATTGCAAAATACCCAATCACCACGCTCGGTATCCCCGCAAGTAATTCGACAATGGGTTTCAAGATCTTTCGAACTTTTGGTCGCGCGAACTCAGACAAATAAATTGCGACACCTAAACCAATCGGTACGGCAACAAGCATCGCTATGCCAGTGACCATTAAAGATCCAACTAATAGCGTTTTAATGTCGAAATACCCGCGCCGAGGGAACCAACCGATGTTCCACAAATCGCCTTTCGGAACGTCAACGAAAAATGACCACGCGTCGCGAAACAGAATAAACATGATCAGTACCGTCACAGCGAGTGTCAGAAAAGATGACGCTGCAAGCGACGACTTCATGACGGAATTGCTTCGTCGCCGACGAGGCGACAATGTCAGGTCTTCAAAACTCCATTGCCCTTTTTGTGATGGCTCGTTTTGTGTTGTTGAATTCACCCAAACACCCTCGGTCAATGGCCTCTTTGTACTTTATGTGCTTGGCCACGTTTGCTCATAAGAGAACGGGCTGCCGCCGGAAATCACTCCGGAAACAGCCCGTTCCAAGTATGTGATGTGCCTAAAGGGGCCGATTATCCCTCGACACGCGTTCCGGTGGTACGCGCTGTCCAGATTGATCGAGATTCCTCGAGGTCAGCTGTTGCCAACGGTACGTAAGGAACCTGACCTTCGCCAGTTCCAATTACTGCCATGCCTTCGTCGCTCAAGTACAGGTCGATGAATGATGCAAGTGCGGCATTGCCTTCCAACTTATTCACGCTCACGTAGATGTACAACGGGCGCGCAATCGGATATTCGCCCGATGCAATTGTGTCTGCAGACGGTGTGATGCAACCGCTTCCAGCATCAACCTGCAGAGGCTTCACTTTGTCGAGGTTTTCCTCTACGAAAGCAAACCCCACCCAGCCAAGTGACGTTGCATTGGCCGAGATGCCTTCAATGATCACGTTGTCGTTCGGGCTCGCTGTGTAATCAGGACGAGGCACATCATCTTCGGCACCCAAGAGTTCGGCTACTGGTGCCAATGCGTACTCAATGAATGAGTCAAATGTTCCCGACTCTTCACCGGGGGCAACAATTGACAATGACGCATCGGGATACGGAGCGTTGATGGTTCCAGCCTGGGCTCCAATTGATGCTTTCAATTCTTCTGCTGCATCATTTGCGTCACTCCAATTGTTGCGACCGGTCGCATCTGGTCCGAGAAGTACCCATAGATCAGCAAAACTGACACAGTCAATTGCGCTGTTTTCGCTTGAAGTAATAACTGAAAGTCCATCCACTGCAACTTTTAGTTCGATGAACTCCACACCATTATTGGTGCATGTTTCAATTTCTTCAGCTTTGATAGGGCGAGAAGCGTTCGACACATCGGTTTCACCATTACAGAACTTTGCAAAACCGTCACCAGTACCAGGTCCTTCAACCTGTACGGCCACACCAGGGTTTGCGTCACTGAATAATTTTGCAACAGCAGCGGTAATGGGCTCCACAGTGGAGGAACCAGAGATAAACAGCGACCCAGATTCTGAACCACCGTTAGCGGCGGTCGTGTCGGAACTTGTGTCATCATCGCCGCAAGCGGCAAGTGGAATGGTAAGTGTCATTGCAGCTATCGCTGCCCACATCGTGTTCTTACGAGTGCGTTTCACAGTTAGATTTCTCCCTGAGTTACAGCCTGCAGAGGGTCAACAGGCTGAAATCACCGTAGAAAACTTAGGTTGCACCTAGCCAAGATTTGGGTGAACAAAAGGTGAACAGGCCAGTAACAGTGAGTGGACTGAATGACCAACCCACCACATCTTGTGTGAACCGTCTATTGCGCGCTGACGTTGACGTGGAGCCCACACTCAGTCTTGTCTTGACCGGGCCACCGACCATCGCGGCGGTTTTCCCCTGGCAATGTCGGACGTGTGCATGGCCAACAACCAATCGACGCATATCCCTGCTCCGTTAAAGGATTGCGGGGCAGAGCATGTTCATTGATGTATTGCTGCATGTCATCATCTATCCACGCAGCAAGTGGATTGATCTTTACGATGTTGCGGATCAAATCATGAGCCACTATCGGAGCATTGGCACGCTCAAATCCATCTGACCGACGAAGCCCCGTTATCCACGCTGTCTTGCCAGACAAGACACGCTCTAATGGCTGCACCTTTCGCACGTCACAACATTTGTCGACATCTGTGCGCCATAACTCGTCGGGCACTATTTCTGTGGCTGGCGTCTCCACATGCAACGCCAGTCCCAACTGCGCGCACACCGAGTGAGCAAATTCAATGGTCTCGGGAAACAAGTATTGAGTATCGAGCAATACCACTGTTGTGCTCGGTGCATGATGTGCAACGAGATGAGGCATCACCGCTGTTTCAAATGAACACGTCAGCACAAGTCCGGACCCGAATTGCTCTTGCGCCCACGACAAAATTGATGCGGCATTTCTTTCGTCTTCAAATGTCTTCATCGGACTTGCCACTTTGGTCACGTTAGCAATCACGCCTATGTAACGAGTGTTACATCTTGCGGATGACACCGTCTTTCACTGCAGCTTCAGACACCGCGGGTGCCACGCGGGCAACAACTGAGCGGTCAAACACAGACGGAACAACAAAGCTCGGTGACAGTTGGTCGTCGGTGACGGATTCTGCAATGGCGATGGCTGCTGCCAGCTTCATGTTCTCGGTGATGTCTGTTGCATTCACGTCGAGAGCGCCACGGAAAATACCAGGGAACGCAAGCACATTATTGATTTGGTTCGGATAGTCACTTCGGCCTGTCGCCATGACAGCGGCTAATCCATCGGCCGCCTCAGGGCGAATCTCTGGATTGGGGTTTGCCATCGCAAACACGATGGGATCTTTTGCCATGTTGCGAAGGTCGGCTGCTGTAATGAGATCTGGACCACTCACCCCGACAAACACATCAGCACCATGCATGACGTCTGAAATAGTGCCCATCTTGCGTGATGGATTGGTGTTGTTGGCAAACCACTCTTTTGCGGAGTTCAGATCACTACGACCTGAATAGATCGAACCACTGCGATCAACTCCAACAATTTCGCCAACACCTGCGTTAATAAGAATCTTTCCGATTGCGACTCCCGCGGCTCCAATACCAGCGATCACAACTGAAAGATCTTCTATCTTTTTGCCAGTGATCTTTAACGAGTTCCACAACGCAGCAAGTGTTACCACTGCAGTGCCGTGTTGATCGTCGTGAAACACTGGAATGTCGAGACTCTTTGACAGACGCTCTTCAATTTCGAAACATTCAGGAGCTGCGATGTCTTCTAAGTTGATGCCACCAAAAGTGGGGGCGATTCGCTGAACAAAATCAACGACTTCATCAACCGTGCGTGCATTGATACACACTGGAAATCCGTCTACCCCGCCGAATTCTTTAAAAAGAAGAGCTTTGCCTTCCATTACCGGCATTGCTGCTTCTGGTCCAATATCTCCTAGACCGAGCACTGCAGTACCGTTGCTCACGATTGCCACCGTGTTTTTACGAATGGTGTATTGATGCGACAAATTAGGATCTTTTTCAATTGCTGTACATACACGCGCAACACCAGGTGTGTACGCCATTGACAAATCGTCACGATCATTTACCGGCGCAGTAGAGAGCACATGAATTTTCCCTGATTCATGCATGTGGAATGTGCGATCCCACCACGCAATAAGTTTCACTGACGACAATTTGTTCACAGCATCGACAACTTGTTGCTGATGCGCCTCATCACGACAATGCACCACTAAGTTGCGTCGCAAACTGCTACCGCGTACATCAAACCCATCGAGCGCGCCAATGTTGCCACCGGCATCGCCAATGGCAGTGCACAATTGACCGAGGGCACCTGGGACGTTTTGGAGCTCGCAGTCAAGGGTGATGGAAAATGCTGCGGTGGGTAAAGATGGCATAGGGACTTTTGAGGTTACGCAGCGGTATGGCCAACTACCTCACGATTTACTGACTCCCTGTGGACAATATGTAAATTTTGACAAAGTCCAAACTTTGCACTATGGTCCACTTTGTGATCACCGACCCCGTGTCAACCCTTCGAGATTTTGGCGTACAGGTCACCGCACAGCGCGTTGCGGTACTGAAAGCCGTTGCATCCCAACCTCACATCACAGCTGATGGCATCGCCGAGATCGCCAAAGCCGAGATCGGCACCATCTCTCGTCAATCGGTGTATGACACCTTAAACGTTCTTGTCGATAAAGGATTGGTGCGCCGTATTCAACCAGTTGGCTCCCCCGCCTTGTACGAAGATCGCGTTGGCGATAATCATCACCATCTCATCTGTCGTTCGTGTGCGCGGGTCGTCGATGTCGATTGTTCCGTTGGCCTCATGCCATGTCTAACTGCTGCTGACGACATGGGCTTTGTCATTGACGAAGCCGAAGTTGCCTACTGGGGTCATTGCCCCGAATGTGTCGCTGCTGATGCATCACCCGATGCCCAGCAAACGATGTCCCTGCCACAGGGATCTCATACCCACCCACCCCACACGTCTGTCAGACGGACAACAACAACAGGAGAAACACAACATGGCTAGTGAAGCAAAGTGCCCTTTCACGGGCGCTGGTCACGGCACCACCAACCAAGATTGGTGGCCAAACCAGTTAAACCTCAAGGTGCTTCGTCAGAATCACCCTGCGTCAGATCCGATGGATCCTGACTTTGATTATGCAAAAGAGTTTCAGTCGCTGAACCTTGACGAACTGAAGAAAGATCTCGTTGCATTGATGACCGACTCACAAGAGTGGTGGCCAGCCGACTACGGCCATTACGGCGGTTTTTTCGTACGTATGACATGGCACGCAGCCGGTACATACCGCGTACAAGATGGTCGCGGTGGTGCAGGAACGGGCATGCAGCGCTTTGCTCCGCTCAATAGCTGGCCAGACAATGCAAACCTTGACAAGGCACGTCGTTTGTTGTGGCCAATCAAGCAGAAGTACGGCAAGAAGATTTCTTGGGCCGACCTGCTCGTCTATGCCGGCAACGTTGCAATGGAATCCATGGGATTTGAAACATTTGGTTTCGCCGGCGGCCGTGCCGACGTATGGGAGCCAGACGAGGTGTACTGGGGTTCAGAAGAGACATGGTTGGGCGACGAGCGCTACACCGGAAGTCGTCAACTCGACAACCCACTTGCTGCAGTGCAGATGGGTCTTATCTATGTAAACCCCGAAGGCCCGAACGGTAATCCAGACCCAGTTCTCGCCGCACACGACATTCGCGAAACATTTGCTCGTATGGCAATGAACGACGAAGAGACTGTTGCATTGATCGCAGGTGGACACACCTTCGGCAAGTGCCACGGTGCTGGCGACGCTCAGAAGCACATCGGCGCAGATCCAGAAGCAGCACCGCTGCAGGAAATGGGATTTGGTTGGAAGAACTCACTTGGCACAGGCCATGGTGTTCACACCATCACATCGGGTCTGGAAGGTGCATGGACCGAAAATCCAGCACGTTGGGACATGAACTACCTTGAGAACCTCTTCAACTACGAATGGGAACTCACCACCAGCCCAGCAGGTGCAAAGCAGTGGAAGCCAAAGGGCGACACAGGCGCAGGAAAAGTGCCAGACGCACACGATCCGAACGTGCGTCACGCACCAATGATGCTCACCACCGACTTGTCACTTCGCTTCGATCCTGCGTATGAGAAGATCTCGCGTCGATTCCTCGCGAATCCAGCAGAGTTCGCAGATGCATACGCACGCGCATGGTTCAAACTGACACACCGTGATCTTGGACCATACGTTCGCGGTCTCGGCAAGTTGGTTCCAAAAGAAGCACTCCCCTGGCAGGATCCAGTACCAGCAGTGTCACACAAACTTGTCGGTAAAAAAGATGTGGCAAAGCTCAAGGAAAAAATCCTCGCATCGGGACTCAGCGTGTCAGAACTTGCCTATACCGCATGGTCAGCTGCAGCGAACTTCCGCGGCACCGACAAGCGTGGTGGTGCAAACGGCGGACGCTTGCGTCTTGAGCCACAAGCATCATGGGACGTCAACCAGCCAGCACAGCTTGCAAAAGTATTGAAGGTCCTCGAAGAAATTCAGAAGAATTTCAACGACTCCAACAAGGAACAAGTTTCCATGGCAGACCTCATCGTCTTGGGTGGCTGTGCAGCAGTTGAGAAGGCAGCAAAAGACGCTGGAGTCAGCGTTGAAGTTCCCTTCACGCCTGGTCGCACCGACGCAACACAAGAAACGACTGACATCGAAGCGATGAAGGTGTTGGAGCCAACATTTGATGGCTTCCGTAACTACATCGGCAAGGGACACGAACAGCACGCAGAAGAGCTGCTCATAGAGCGCGCATGTCTGCTCACCTTGTCAGCACCAGAGATGACAGTTCTCGTTGGTGGTATGCGTGCTTTGGGCGCGAACTTCGACAAGAGCGATCTTGGCGTGCTCACCTCACAGCCGGGCAAACTCACCAATGACTTCTTCATCAACATCCTCGACATGGCAACCACATGGGCACCAACGTCAGCTGCAGAAGAAGCATTCGAAGGCAAGGACCGCAAGAGCGGTCAGGTCAAGTGGAAAGCAAGCCGCGTTGACCTCGCATTTGGTTCGAATTCCGAACTTCGTGCACTCGCTGAGGTATACGCAAGTAGTGATGCAAAAAAGAAGTTCGTGGAGGACTTTGTTGCTGCTTGGAACAAAGTAATGATGCTCGATCGTTTCGAGTTGAAGAACTAATTCACTGTATTGAAAAGCCCCGTGCGGATTTGTCCGCACGGGGCTTTTTTATTCTGCTACTTCTCTACTGTTCTGGTAGTGAGGTAGTGCAATCTTTCGTTACTCACCAATGAGTTCTTTGCGCAGTTCCCGCTTTAAGAACTTGCCACTTGCGTTTCGCGGGATTAGTTCATCGCGGAACCACACTTTCGCCGGAATCTTGTGCTTGGCAAGACTTGTCGACAAGAACGTGCGCAGTTCGTCTTCTGTTAGTGACGCACCAGGTCGAAGAACAATTACTGCTGCAACTTCTTCGCCAAGTCTCTCGTCAGGAATACCGAAGACAGCAACTTCAGCCACCGCATCGTTGTGGTAAATCGCTGTTTCCACTTCGCTGCAGTACACGTTCTCACCGCCACGAATGACCATATCTTTTGCGCGGTCAACAATATAAATAAATCCGTCTTCGTCAATGCGTGCAATGTCACCAGTATTTAACCATCCGTCACGAATTGAATCGGCTGTTGCATCTTCACGATTGAGGTATCCCTTAATCACGATCGACCCGCGAACACACAAAACACCAACGGTGTCAGGGCCCGGTGGCAAGTCGTTGCCATCTTCGTCTACCAATTTCACATCAAGTGTTGGAACGTGAGGACCACACGAGGCTGGCTTATTCACAAACCAGCGTGCTGAGTTCGCGGTGATGATGCCGTGAGTTTCGGTCATGCCATAGCCGGTAGATGGCTGACCGTGTTTCAACGCTCCAGCAATCTTGTGAACGAGGTCTGGCTGCAATGCGGCACCGCCTCCACCAAGGCCACGAAGCGACGTCGTGTCACGTGACGCCCAATCGGGATGCAACAGCAATTCACGACTCATCGTTGGCACACCTGAAAATGTGGTCACCTTTTCACGTTCGATCAATCCCAACGCGCGACCTGGATCCCACTTGTACATAAATGTGATCTTCGCCCCTACTGCGGTGACGGGATGCAACATGCAGTTACACGCGGTCACGTGAAACAACGGGGTCGGCGCAAGATACGACGGTGGAAGTGTCTCAGGCACGCTCTCGGGTGCCGGAATGTCGCCGGCCTCAATAGCTTTTTGTTCAGCAATTGAACTTGTCGCGCTCATGACAATGAGATTCAAGATGTTGTTGACCGAACCGCGATGCGTTAACTGGGCACCCTTTGGAAAACCGGTGGTACCCGAGGTGTAAAAAATTGTCGCGTCATCATCAGGGTCGATTGATACGACAGGCAACGAACCCGGATCACCGGCGGCGACGACATCGGCCCAACGAGCACTATTTTTGGGCAAAGCGCTCTCGGTACGGACAGACACAACGTGCATGTTGGGGCGCTCTGGCAACTGCGATAAACGCTCAAGACGCTCGTCATCCACCACGATCACACGTGGATCGCTGTCATTTAGCGCATACTCCATTTCCGGAGCAGTCCACCATGCGTTCATACCGACAACCGCCGCACCTGCGGCCACCGTTGCCCAGTAACCAATGATCCACTCGGGGTAATTACGTAACGCCAAGGCGACACGATCCCCGGGCTTAACACCTTGCGCAACCAAGTATGCAGCAAAGGTTCGAACTAAAGCGTGGACATCGTTATACGTGTAACGCTCGTCTTCATAGATGATGTAATCCTTATCCCCGTGTGCAGCAGATGCTTCCCACACAGCGCGTAGGTTCGAAGGCGCGGTCTTGTAGGCCTTCAGTTTTTGTCCGCGAACTTCAACGGTCGTTATTTCATACGGTGACCCTGGAGCAATGAGCTCTTGACGGGCGGTGAGGTAATGCTGAATCACGGGTCTATGTCTAGCAAGTGACGTGCGTCATTGCGAAAGTAGCGACCATACAAACTCTTAAACGAATGGGCGCACAAGGCCTGAATAGTGTTCAAGTGCTGCGTTTTCCTTAGCGAGACAGCCCGGAGTCTGAAGCGCACGACGAAAACCCTTATCAATCCACTCGCCAAACTCTCGGGAATTCTTGGGCACCAGAATCGAGTTCTTACACCAATCAAGGGGCTCATCGGCCCAGATCAACTTCGCATTTTCATTCTGTGCGCAATAATCAGCTATCGAGACGCTGTCACATACGCCAACGTCGGCGGTCCCCGCAGTGACCATGTCGATCATTTTCCCAATGTCAGCAACATCAAGGGATCGACGTCGATCATCTCGAATCTCCAGATCGTCACTCACATATTCCCAACCGGCCTCGCCGCGAACCAGTGCGATACTGACGTCATCAGAACGAAGGTCGCTTGGCTGAAAGCGATCCTCATTCCCTGAGCGCACCACCCCAGCGATACTCATTTGGTAGCGACGGAATGTGAAATCTCCAATGGTGGCTCGTGCACGGGTTTCAAGTACATGAAGAACAAGATCACAGCCGTGTCGCGTGAAAGCGTGTTCGATCTCACTCCACCGAATTGCCTTAAATTCAATTTCCAAGTTTTGTTCGCGCGCAAATTCCTGCACCAGATCTGGATATAGCCCTACTGCGACGACATGTCCATTTTCGATGGTGTAGTTGCAAAAGAAATCATTGTGTTTCGTACAACCAACAACGAGTTTGCCTCTCTCGCGTACTTCTTTCAGTCGGGATTGTTCTTGTACTTGTGACGAAGAATGAGATCCAGATTGCGACGAACGTCGTCGATGCTCAAAGAATGCAATGCCAATGGGAATTAACAATCCGAGGATCGCAAGCAACACCTGCACAGCACCGTTCACTGCGCTGAGGTTAATCGGTGTTAGCCGATGTCAACGTGGTTCGATTGCGGACGAATATTGATCGTATGCCGCTGCGCTTCGACGGGGTAAGTGGCCAGACGGGAACACATCCGGGCTCATTTGTGCACCTTTCATCAACTGGCGCGCCACAACCGTTTTGTGCACTTCCGTGGGACCATCAGCAAGCCCCATGTGAAATGACTCCGCAATCATCCACATGAAGGGCATTTCATTAGAAAGACCTAGTGATCCGTGTATCTGCAGTGCGCGTGCTGCAATGTCGTGAAAGACCTTTGGCATCATTGCCTTGACGGCCGAGATGTCAGCACGAACACGTTTGTAGTCCTGATACTTGTCGATGCGCCATGCAGTGCGCAGAACAAGCAGACGAAACGCTTCGAGTTCCATCCATGAATCGGCGATCATTGCCTGCACTAACTGTTTCGATCCGAGCGCCTCTCCCTGAGTCTCGCGAGACACTGCCCGCTCCACCATCATGTCAAGGGCGCGCTTCATGTGCGCGATAGCGCGCATGGAATGATGGATTCTTCCTCCGCCCAAACGTGTTTGAGCTACAACGAATGCCTGGCCACGATCGCCCAACATGTAGTCAACTGGCACTCGCACATCGTCGTATCGCATGTACGCATGAGTGCCCTCATCGGTGTCTTGTCCACCGATACCGACATTGCGAATGATTTCGATACCTGGCGTATTCGCCGGAACAAGAAACATTGATTGCTGCTGGTATTCAGGTGCATCAGGATCTGTCACAGCCATGACAATGAAAAATGTCGCGTAGCGCGCATGCGACGAAAACCATTTTTCGCCGCTGATAACCCATTCATCGCCGTCTCGAGTGGCGGTGGTGGTAAATACTTTTGGATCCGCGCCACCTTGCGGCTCGGTCATCGAAAAACACGAGAACACCTCACCTTCAAGTAACGGCTGCAAAAATTTCTGCTTCTGTTCGGGCGTGCCGTAGTGCGCGAGAATCTCGCTGTTACCAGAGTCAGGCGCCTGGCACCCGAAGACCACAGGGCCACACTTTGCTCGGCCAATAATTTCATTGAGCAGTGCGAGTTGCACTTGGCCATAGCCAGGGCCGCCCAATTCGGGCCCAAGATGACACCCCCACAGTTTGCGGGCACGTACTTCTTGCTGCAGCGAAGGAATCACACGTTCACGAATGGGATCTGCCCGATCAAATGGATTCGCGACAATGAAATCAAGGGGCTCAACTTTCTCGGTGATGAATTGATCTACCCAGTCGAGTTCTTTTTGAAATTCTGGATCGGTTTCAAAATCCCATGTCATTGTTTTCCCCCAAGAAAGACACACCACGTGTACCGACACACGTTAATGAACAGAGCTCTTTTTCTTGCAGTTAGTGTCAATACATGTTTGATCTTCACAACAGAACTGCAGTAATCACAGGGGGCGCGTCTGGAATCGGACTTGCTACCGCACGTCTACTCGCGGCCGAAGGCGTTCGACTACTACTTACCGACGTAGAACACAATGCCCTCGCAAAAGCACAGGAAGAATTAGGTGCACTTGGTGTTGTGGCCGATGTCAGTAGTTATACGGAAATGCAGTCTCTTGCAGACACCGCATTTGATGAACTGGGGCATGTTGACATTGTCTTCAATAATGCTGGCGTTGCAGTTGGCGGCCCGATTGCCGAGATGACTCATGACGACTGGAAATGGATTATCGATGTCGATCTATGGGGTCCTATTCACGGGGTGGAGGTTTTTCTCCCCCGGATGATCGAACAAGGTCGCGGTGGACACATTGCATTCACCTCATCATTTGCGGGACTTGTTCCAAATGTCGGTCTTGGCCCGTATTGCGTTGCGAAGTACGGAGTGGTGGCGCTTGCAGAAGTACTGCACAAAGAATTACGAAGCCACAACATTGGAGTTTCCGTGTTGTGCCCAATGCGTGTTGTCACCAACATCGGATCTTCGGAACGCAACCGTCCAGGAGAACTGGGCGGTCCCGAGTCATCGCCACGTGTTCCTGACCAAAGTGAAGATAACGCCGATCAAGCTGGCGCAGTCATCCCTGTTGAAGACGTTGCACGCATGGTGGTGAATGCGATGAAAACAAACGAGTTGTACGTATTACCGCACGCAGAGAGTCGCCAATACGTTCAGCGTCGCTTTGCGCGAATTGACCGAGCCTACGGCGCGCAAGAGTAGAGGTGTCGTTCCTCTAACTTTGTCCTTCTAACGAAGAGGCTTGACTAATAAAGAGGCTTAGCTAATAAAGAGGTTTAGCGAAACTCAGATCATGACCGTTCGGATCATAAATCGGAAACATCCGCTCGCCCCATGAGGCATCGCGGGGTTCTGCTCGCGGCGACAAACCATTTGCCACCGCGCGTGCATACAGGGCATCGACATCTTCTACGTGGAAGATCACGCGTCCCCACCCCGTGGAAACATCGGCATCAGTTGGCACCGCAATGAGATTCACGAAACATGAACGATCGTTACCAAAAGCCATCGTGACGAAATCAGACGTGTCATCTCCATACCCCACATGAAAACCCAGGGCCTCATAGAAGCGGATTGATTGGCCCATTCGAGCCGTCGTCAGCGTGATGGCGTTAATTGACATAGAAACTTCAATCGGCATAGACACTCAATCGGCATAGACACTCAACCGGAATAGACACTTCGCGCTACCCCATTCACACTTATGCATGCTATGGCGTAATCTTTACCCGTGCCATCAGTTCCGCTGTCTGTTCTTGATCTCGCCACGATTGGCGAAGATGAAAGCACTAGTGACGCACTCCAGGGTTGCGTCCTTCTTGCCCAGCAAGCCGAACGTCATGGCTACAAACGTGTGTGGTACGCCGAACATCACAACTTCGAATCAATTGCGTCGTCATCTCCGGCTGTATTGATTGCTCACGTTGCCGCCCACACCACTTCGATTCGCCTTGGCGCTGGTGGAGTGATGTTGCCCAACCACTCACCGCTAGTGATCGCAGAACAGTTCGGCACACTCGCTGCACTTCACCCCGGCAGAATTGATCTTGGACTTGGTCGTGCGCCAGGGACAGACCAAAACACCGCGCGCGCATTACGGCGACACGAAGATTCAGCGGCCAACTTCCCCCGTGATGTCGTGGAATTGCGTGGCTATTTTGCTGATGAAACGATCATCCCCCACGTCAATGCAACACCAGGCCGTGGCACACACGTGCCGTTATACATTCTCGGGTCGTCTCTCTTTGGAGCTCAATTAGCAGCCATGCTGGGGCTTCCCTTTGCATTCGCATCGCACTTTGCGCCACAGATGCTGCACGAAGCGATTGCGATCTACCGCGAGCAGTTCACGCCATCAACAGAGCTCGACAAACCGTATGTCATTGCAAGCCTCAACGTGATTGCTGCAGACACCGAACAGCAAGCACGACGCGAGTTCGAGTGGCGTCGTCGTGCTTTCACTCGCGCGATCTTTAGTTCACCCGGCCATCGCCTTGCCGATGCTGAAGTCGATATGGTGTTGTCATCACCACGTGGTGCATATATCGACTCTGTATTCACATATGTTGCGATGGGCACCGCGCGCGATGTACACAACTACGTTACGCAATTCCAACGCGACACTGGTGCGGACGAGTTGATGATCGCCCATCAAACACACAATGTTGAAAGTCGCCTTCGAAGTGTCGAATTACTCGCTGACTGCATGGGGCTTGCTGCGGCATAGCCGTGAATGACCACCGTGTTCCGTCGATGTATTCTTTTGTTTGTCAGTGCTTTGTCGCTGACGTCGGCAATGTCCGGTGTTGTATCTGCAGATGTTGTTTCCACAACAGAACAACAACTACTTGAAAAATTTGCACCAACCCTTGCTTCTCCAGAGCAAAAAACTGCCTGCGGTTCTGGTGAGCCGTACATCCCGATTTCCGTTGAAGCGATATTGAACAATGCCGACGTTCTTCTGAAAACATCATCGGGAACTCTCATCACTACCGCACCATCTGCAGCAGACCTTTTTAGTGCCGGCCCCGATGCCCATCTTGACTTTCCTGGCAATGCACTGAGTCCTGGGTGCGACTACGAGAACTGGCTCCGCGCCATGAATACCTCGCCAGCGATCTACGGACGAATTGCAACTGATCCCAAATACGACAACAACATTGCCGTGCAGTACTGGTTCTATTGGCCATTCAATGACTGGAACAACCGTCATGAAGGTGACTGGGAGATGATGCAGATCAATTTCGACACTGCAAGCGTTGAAGAAGCACTGACTATCGAACCAACTTCTGTCATTTTGGCCCAACATGAAGGCGGCGAAATACAAGATTGGGACGACATTTCACTTCGTGACGATCGTCCGCTTGTCTTCCCTGCTGCAGGGTCACACGCCACGTACTTTTCCGCCAACCGATGGATAGGAACAAGTGCCCAGACAGGAGTGGGCTGTGATGACACGCGCACGCCTGCGCGAGTTCTTTCGCCCCAAGTAATTGCCCTGCCTCGCGACATTCCGACATCTGCAACCGACCCATTTGCATGGCTCGCCTTTACTGGACACTGGGGTGAGCAGCGCGCAGGATTCAATAACGGGCCCACCGGTCCAATCTCGAAAATGCAATGGGAAAATCCTCTTGTCTGGAGCGATGAAGAAGGACGCGCAGGAAGCATTGCCCTGCCACCAATTGGCGCGCCTGCCGCTGACTTTTTTTGTGGGGCATCAGAGAGATTCTCAATGCTGTTACTTGATTTTCTCGACCACCCACTTCGTGTGATGCTCGCCATAGCCGTTGTTGTCGGAGCCATTGTGCTGGCAGTGCGGCGCACACGATGGACTCCATCAACACCACTGCCGATCGGGCAACAACGACGCAACGGAATGATTTGGACTTCTTCGGTGAAGTATGTGTGGTTGCGAAAGAAATGGATTGTCCCATTTATTGCCGTACTGATTATGGGCGGTCTGCTCGCGCAATGGTTACGTCAACTTGTTTTCCACGCAACATCAACAGGCGATCTGTCTGATCCACTCAACCCCAACATCAACACAGTTGGTGGCCTGTCGTATGGCGTGTGGCTTCTTATTTTGTTACCCACTGTCGCGTTTACCATTGCTGGCATTACACGTCTCATGCAATTAGATCTCACAGCATCAGCGTCCGACAACAATGCACTATCGGTGTCGCAGGCAACACGTGATGCAGTCTCTCCAAAGCGGTTTTTTCCAAGCCTGTTCTTCACCGTCTTTGTGTTTGCGATTGCACTATTTCAGGTCGTGCTCTTTTGGTTCACACCACGTTGGATCTTGGCGCCAGCATTTGCGCCTGAGGCTCACCCGTTCAAGAAAGCCGCACAACTCACACGCGGCCACAGACGACACATCATCGTCATTTCGTTCCTCACGCTTAGCGCAGCCACTGCGATTGGGCCACTGATTGGAGCGGTTCTCCTATTGGCCACCAACTACTCGTTGAGCACCATTTCAATCGTTACGGCAACGATTAATGCCGTGTTAGTTGTATGGGGAGTAATTACTCTCAACTATCTCTACGCAGACCTGCGCCTACGTCAACAGTCAGAGTCAACAATTAACGCTTTGAGCTAACGCCGCGCCACACAACTGTCACGATCATTGCGCCAACAATTGAGCCAATAATTCCGCTGGGACGAATCGCAAGTCCATCTCCTGCAATCAGACTGACGAGAAGACCACCGACAAACGAACCGATGAGTCCGGCGCCAAAAGCCATGGTCCAGTCAACACGCTGGTTACGACGACCTGGAAGGAGTGCTTGGGCGGCGGCACCGATAATCATGCCGAACAAAATGATGGAAAGAATGAGCATGGACGGTGACCCTAGCCACCGTCCATGCCGTTAAAAGTTTTTACTTTTGAGATAAGGAATTATTCCTGATCGAAGCTGTCTTTGATCTTCTTGAAGTCGGTGAGATCTTTGAGATCCCCACCACCTGCTGTGAAGTTCATCAGAGATCCGACAAGCGTCACAATCGTGGAAATAAACGCGAGCCACAAGCCAATGGCGCGGTCAAGATCGACTCCGCTCTTGTCTGGTCCAGTGATGATCAGTAGCAACATCAAAAGTGTTGCGAGCGCCGAGGCGAGCACCATCACGATGTTCCACGGAAGTTTGACGGCGGCCAGTTTTCCAGTGGTCAGAAGCACCGCGATCACCGCAGTACCGATCACCAGAATCCACGACAGCCATCCACGAGCCCAATCAAATGCATTTCCATCGGTTGCGCTGACTCCGGCAAATTCGAGTTTAGCCCAGTCGAAAAACAGTCCGAAGATCAACATCCCAAGACCGCCAGCGACCATCAGCCATGTTGCTGGTTTGAACTTTGATACGTCCATGAGAGATTCCCCCATTTCGCACGCCGCCTAGTACGACGTGTCATGTGACTACCGTAACTAATGCACAAGCATCAATTGAGCGATACCCCCGAGAATCCCTTACAACTCGTGGCTTTACAGGCGATTAAAGGCCAAGACAGGGCCATTCACAGTGATTGCCACGCTGTCTCCCGGTTGAGGCAGATTCATGGCGTGAAGGCGCATTTCGACCAATTCATCGGTTGGAAGACGAACCACCACGATGCCATCGTGGCCAAAGAAACGTGACATGGTCGCTACACCAACGCCGTGAGCATGCGAATCAGCTTTAGTGGTGACAAGTTGTTCGGGACGAAGCAATACATCTACCTCACCCACCCCAACATTATTTGCGATTGGCAGGTTTCCAAGACCGCAGTGCACCTGGCCATCAGAACCGTGCACTGTTCCCCGCAACACCACCGCATCACCGACAAACTCAGCAACATCTCGACGTACTGGGGCGCGATACAACGTCACTGGATCTGCGGTTTGTGCAATATGTCCATGGAGCATGACAGCGACTTGGTCGGCGGTTGATAATGCTTCTTGTTGGTCGTGAGTAACCCATACTGCTGTAGCGCCAGCATTACGCAAGGTAGCCATTACCTCCTCGCGCACTTGTTCTCGCATGCTGGTGTCCAGTGCCGAAAATGGTTCGTCTAACAAGATGAGATCTGGAGATGGGGCTAAGGCTCGAGCAAGCGCAACGCGTTGCTGCATTCCGCCTGAAAGTTCTTCGGGGCGGCGATTTTCAAAACCAGTTAAACCAATCATGTCGAGAAGATCAGCAACACGTTTTTTACGTTCTGCACTCGAGGTATGTCGAAGTCCAAACGCGATGTTGCCCGCCACTGTGAGATGCGGAAATAAAGAACCCTCTTGCGGCACGATCGTGACACCACGCTTTTCAGGGGGAACCGATGTTGTGTGTGCAGACACAACCACTCGTCCCGCAATTTCGATCTCACCAACATCTGGCTGTTCGAATCCGCTAATCAGGCGAAGGAGCGTTGTTTTTCCACCACCGGATGGGCCCAAGATCGCAGTGAGCGAGCCCTGTTCGACCACCAAATTGATGTCATCGAGAACGCGATGATTGCCGTATGAATGCGACACACCACGTACAACAAGAGCAGGAGTACTCATGACTGATGCGACCTGCCTTTCACGATTGTGATTGCACTCAACACTGCAGTCGGTACAGCTGCCAACAGCATTAGCGCTACAGCGTAGGGCCCTACTGCCGCGTAATCGGTCACTGTTGAATACTTCCAAATACTTGTCGCCAATGTCTCGGTTCCTGTTGGACGCAACAACAAAGTGGTCGGAAGCTCTTTGACGGTAGCCAGCATTACGAGTGCGGCACCACCTGCGATTCCGGGCAGCGCAATGGGGACTGTGACTTTCAGGATCGTCAACATCTGACCGAGACCAAGACTGCGTGACACTTCCTCGAGATGAACCGATGATTGTTCTATAGAGGTACGAATGGAAGCAACGGCGAGTGGCAAGAACAACACGACTTGGCCAAGTACGAGTAGCGGCAATTCCTGATACACAGGTCGCAGCAGTCGAACACCGGCGTACACCAACGAAATAGCAACCACAATCCCTGGCAATGCGTGCGAGATGTACGTGCTTCGTTCGATCGTGCGCGTTGGCCATGACGTGAACCTCACAACGCCAATACCAATCGGAAGCGCAATCAGAGTTGCCGCGATAGCTGTAAAAAGACCGATCTGGAAAGATGTCACAATCGATTCAAAAACAAGACCTGCGTTCACCGCGGTGGCACTATCTCGCTGCACCCAATTGATGACACTGACAACTGGTACCCCGACACCTGCTGCAATAACAAGTGCAGATATCAACCACAACACAGCCATTGTGGGCAGGCTCGTTTTCCACCGAATGTTTCGCGCGACACCTTTACCAATGCGCGCTAGAGACCCACGACCTCGAATGCGGCTTTCCAAGACAACAAGAACTGCCGCTGCGAGAACAAGGACCATCGACAAACTTGCAGCACGAGAAGGGTTAAACCCCGAGCGATACGCCCCATAAATCACCCACGTGAACACTTCGTATCGCATGGCCGCAACGGCTCCAAAGTCACTCAGCACATATAAGGCAACAAGAAGTGCGCCTCCCACAATTGCGGTACGGACTTGTCGCAATGCCAATCGGAAGATCACATCGAAGGTGGAAGACCCAAGCGATCTCGCAACTTCAATTTGAGCGGGATCAACTCTGCGTAATGCAGCAGCAACCGGCAACATCACATACGGATAACACGCAAGAGTGAGAACTAGTACAGCACCACGAAAACCACTTAGCCCTGGTTGCCATGAGAGCCATGCAAATGCTGATAAATAGGACGGGATCGCAAGCGGAACCGACAACAACACGAGCAGCACGGCACGACCGCGGATGGATGTCATTGTGGTGATCCACGCAGCAAAGACTCCTATAACAACACTGAAGATGGTGACGCTTGCAGTGAGCAGAAAACTTCGCACCACAAGACGTGCAGTGCGGTCTTGAAAAATCTCGTCACTAAACGCGCCCCAACCGCTACGAACAACTTGATCGACGAGATACCACAGCGGCAGCAGCGTAATGATTGCACCAAAAAGTGCGGGCAACATCACTGCCCATGGAGCCCGCACTTTTCGGTTCATTGCATACGAATTACTTCGTCAACAGCCCCACAGAAGCCAAGAGCTCTTGTGTTTCTTCTATTGACTTGAGATCAGACAAATCGATTGCGGGTGGATTCAAAGTGGACAACTCGGGAAGATCCGAAGCTGGAGCAATACCTGCAACAAGCGGATACTCAAATGTCGAATCAGCAAAATAGCGCTGTCCTTCTTCAGACAACATGTATTTCACCAACGCTTCGGCTGCTGCTTTGTTTTTAGACGACGACACAATGCCCACACCTGCGACGTTCACAAGTCCGCCCGGATCACCCGCAGCGGCAAATTGATTCTTTGCTACCACTGCATCGGCACCTTCATTCTTGATCTTTTCGTAGAGGTAGTAATGATTGACCAAACCAAGATTGATTTCGCCAGCATTCACCGCATCGCGTACAAGTCCGTTCTTCTCATACGGCTTTGGTTTATTAGCTGCGAATCCTTCGAGCCACTCACGTGCCCCATCTTCACCGCGCAATACACGCAAACCCGTGACAAATGACTGCCACGATGCGTTAGTGGGTGCATAACCAATTTTTCCTGACCATTTTGGATCCAGAAGTTCATCAATGGTGGTGGGCGCTGTTGGCACTAATTCGGGGTTGTACACAAACACGCGCACTCGCCCACTGACGCCTGTCCAAGAATTGGAGGCTGAACGATACGCGGCATCAATATCTTCGATTTCAGAGAGAGTCATTTCAGAAAATAAACCTGCATCTTCTACTGCACCGAGCGCACCGGCGTCTTGTGACAAAAAGATGTCGGCAGGTGACGCATCGCCCTCGGTAATAAGAAGTGCGGCCATCTCGCCGCTATCGCCATATCGGACATCAACAGTGATGCCGGTTGCCGCGGTGAATTGATCGAAGAATGGTTTCACCAATTCCTCGGAACGACCGCTGTACACCGTCACCGTGGTACCGGCCAGATCTGATGTGGGAGTGGTGTCAGCCGAGGAGTCCGATGAATCGTCGCCACAGGCAGACAACGCGAGCATTGGCAACACAGCCAGTGCCACCGCACGTCGCATGGCTCGAAGAGAAAAGAAACGCTTAGTCATAGTGGTCTTTCTGTTGGATGAGGTTATCTATTAGGACTCCCTAACCAGTTACTTAGGGCTACCTAACAGATAAGTTAGGCATACCTAACCCTCAAACGCAACTTCTGCCCAGTATGTTCAGACAGCAATGACCCCTCCAGCCTCTGTTGACATTGTCGTAGTCGGTGCTGGCTTGGCGGGGCTGTCCTGTGCAGCTCACCTACATAGGTCTGGTCGAAGTGTTCACATTGTTGAATCCTCTGATGGCGTCGGTGGCAGGGTCCGTTCCGATGTCGTCGATGGCTTCATTCTTGACCGCGGCTTTCAAGTGGTGCTCACCGAATACCCCGAACTTCATCGGCAACTCGATGTCACAGATCTTGACCTGCGGCTGTTTTCTCCTGGCGCGGCCGTGTGGATTGATGGGAAAGCTCACATCGTCAGTGACCCATTTCGTGAACCACTCACTACAGCGTCAACTGTCACTGCTCCTATCGGTTCGGTATTAGACAAGGCTCGCATTGCCTTACTTCGCCAGCGACTTCGTCGTCGTAGTTCTCCCGAGCTACTACGCGGAGAAGATGTCACAACTCTTGTCGCGCTGCAAAATGCCGGGTTTTCCTCAAAGATGATCGATCGTTTCTTTCGACCGTTGGTCGGCGGAATTCAACTTGACCCAACGTTGAGCGCATCACGACGCATGTTCGACATTGTCTTTAAAGCACTCGGGTCAGGGTCAGCTGGAGTTCCTGCACTCGGGATGAACAGCATTTCCCAACAACTCCATTCACAACTACCGCCAGATGTGGTGTCGTTATCTACAGAAGTGAAGTCAGTGAATTCAGATCACGTGATACTTCGAGACGGATCACAGATCAACGCAAAATCGATCGTTATTGCAACCGACGGACCAACAGCTTCTCGTCTACTTGGCATACCAGCTGTCGCCTCACGAAGCGTGAGTTGTGTGTATTTTGCAGCGCCGACACCGCCAGTCGATCACAAATACATCATCTTGAATGGCGAACACGCAGGTCCTGCGTTAAATGTTGCGGTGATGTCGAACGTATCGCCGCACTACGCCCCCGAAGGGCAACACCTCATCGCCGCAGCGATTCCACAATCGCTAGATGAGCATCTTGAATCGCAAGTACGAGAACAGACGCGTTCATGGTGGGGCACACAGGTTGATCAGTGGAAACATCTAGCGTCGTACCGCATTCCACATGGTCAACCAGATCAAAGTCCACCTTTTTCACCAAAGCAACGCGTTCGACTAACAGAGTCGCTCTTTGTGTGTGGCGATCACCGCGATACTGCCTCGATCCAAGGTGCGCTTTTCTCAGGTCGTCGTTGCGCTGAAGCTGTTATAAGCACTTTCTAAATCAGTACGTCATTAACGCTGGACGGGCGTCCTTCCCACATACTTGGCAAGCAATGTTCCTGCAGTGGAAATAACCAGCACATAGACAGCAGTGATAGGCCCCAGATCAGCTTCCGAGCCAGCAGCCACGCCGAGCCCAGCAATCATGATGGAAAATTCGCCTCGTGGAATCAACGTCAACGCGGAACGCATTCGTGCTTTAGGTCCAACGCCCATGCGCCGTGCGCCGTACCAGCCCGTCAACATCTTGGTGGCGATGCCACACAAAACCAGAATAAGTGCAGGTAACGCCACCGAAGGAATGTCAGCCGGATCAACCGCTATACCAAACGATACGAAAAATAGTGCCGCAAATACATCGCGCACCGGCGCCATCAATTCTCTTGCACGTTCGGCGATGGTTCCAGACAACAAGATGCCCAGCAAAAAAGCGCCAACAGCACCGGAGATTCGCGCTTGCTCAGCACCGCCCGACACGATCAACACGAGACCAAAAATTGTCAACACAAGTAAGTCAGGAGACCTCGTCATCAACACGCGGCTCATTCGCACAGAAAAGAAAGTTGAAAATCGAATGACAACGTAAAACGTGAAGATCGCCGCCATCGCAATTCCTAGCCCCACACCAATAGAGCCTCCAGCGGCCCACACTCCAATAATTTGGCAAGAAAATAGCCATCATCATGTCTTCGACAACAAGCACAGACAAGATCATTGGGGTTTCCCTGTTGCCAAGACGACGAAGATCGGTAAGCAGCTTTGCAATGATGCCCGAGGAAGAGATGTATGTAACCCCACCCATAATCGCAACTGCAAGAGGCTCCCACCCCATCGCCAATCCGAAAAGCACTCCAGGTGCAGCATTCAAGAGAGCGTCAACAAATCCGATTACCCGACTTGAACGCAGTGTCTCCCGTAATTCCTCGGGAGAATATTCCAATCCCAACATGAACAACAGCATCGAGACACCGAGCGTTGCGCCCATTTCGATGAATTCTCGTGAATGTTCAATCGGGATTACCCCGCCATCGCCAACCACTAACCCGGCAATCAAAAACAAAGGAATTGCTGGGAACTCAATGCGCTCTGCAACCCGTGCTAAGACCGCAAGACCAAAAAGTATCGCCCCAAGTTCAACCAGTGCGAGACCGTGATCCACGCTTAACCGCTTATGAGTTTGGCTGCAGACTGAACTCCTTGTACCGAGCCCACTACCAACGCGACATCGCCAACCCTAAACGTGAAGTCTGGCCCCGGACCGGGGATGGAAGTGTCACCACGTAACACTGCAACGATCGAAGCACCCGTCTTTGTGCGAATTGCGCCGTCTGCGATTGACTTTTGCGCTAACGGCGAGGACTCCTTGATCGTCACCCACTCAATGGACAATCCCTCCACCTCATGGCGTAGATCGGAAAGTTTTTCGGTGACCTTGGTTCCGCCCAATAGCTCAACAATTGCGGCGGACTCTTCGGGGCGCAACTCCACCGTTGATGAACACACGTCTTCATCTTCGCTTTGGTAGACCAACAAATCTCGTTCACCATCTCGCCGTACGAGAACTCCCACTCTGACGCCCGATGCAGTAACAAATTCATATCGAATGCCAAGTCCTGGCAACTTGACTTCAAAAATTTCCATGATTCTATTTTGTCTCAACTCGCAGGTATCAGTGCTATTTCAAGCCCCACAGATGCGAACTAACGAGCAATGAAGCCGCTTAACGCATTAGCAACAACAGGACCCCATCGTTCTTCAGCCACTGGATTCGGTGAAATGTCGTCAAGAACACGACCAATGACGACTACTTGAAACATCACTGCCATTGCACGCGCATCGAGATCGCTGCGAAACCAGCCATTTTGCTGTGCGATGGAAGTCATTTCAGTCAGATCATCTGTCACAGACTCTTGAGTCTCAGCGATCATTTCGCGAAGAGTTGGACGAATTAAAGCGGCCGCCAAGATCCGCACTCGCATTTGACGCCGTTCGAGACGACCGCTATCTGCAACGCTCGCACGCAAGACTGAGCGCACACCTCTAAAAAAATCATCACGCGTTTTCGCCGTCTTTACCACTTCGACCAGTTTGTCCGCGTCGACTCGGGCGGTTTCGGCAAAAAGATGGTTGTACGCGGCATCAATAAGGCCTTCACGCGAACCAAAATGGTGATACACAGATCCGTAATTGACACCTGTCGCCTCACAAATCTCGGGGATGCGAATGAGGTTCTCGTCTTCTGTCAACAACCGTTCAGCCACCGCTTCTACGGCTTTTGCCATCACCGGCGCCGAACGACCCTGCTTGCGTCTCGGCCGATATACAGGTGTTGTTCGCTCTGCCATAGAAGATTCCCTTTGACCCTCATTTAAAGGGTCACGTCTAAAGATAGTGCAAGATCTCGTCTCAATACGTCCTTTCTCTCAGTATCACAGCAGCATTTCTCATGCACTAGACATTGACTTGTGAGTTCATATGAAAAATCCGTTGTGTCACCAATTTTGGGAACTGTCTTTCGTGTCAATGTGTCTGTCGGCGACACGGTGAATTCAACAACGGAAATAGTGATTCTTGAATCAATGAAAATGGAACATCCAGTTGAGGCCGGTGTTGAAGGAACAATTTCTAAAATTTTTGTTTCGCCGAGCGATACTGTTGCAACCGGTCAACCACTGGTTGTAATCACACCTGGCGCGGTGAAAGTCGACGATGAAGCAGACACAAGTACTCACGCAGTAACCAACGAGCGTGCAGATCTAGCAGAATATCGACGGCGCCGTGCATTAACTCTCGATGAAGCGCGGCCTGATGCAGTCGACAAACGTCACGCAAAAGGACAGCGCACAGCGCGCGAAAACATCAGTGACCTGATTGATGAAGGATCTTTCGTTGAGTACGGCGCATTTGCAATCGCAGCACAACGTCAACGTCGCTCGATGGAAGATCTCATCGCACGCACACCCGGTGATGGAACTGTTGGCGGACTAGCCACCATCAATGCTGATCTATTTGGGCCAGAAGGGGCACGTTGCGCCGTGATGTCATACGACTACATGGTTCTTGCCGGAACACAAGGTTTCCTAAATCACAGGAAAAAAGATCGGCTGTTCACAATTGCCGAGAGCCGTCAACTGCCTGTTGTTGTATTTGCCGAAGGTGGTGGTGGTCGACCCGGCGACACTGATGCGCCGGGAGTTGCACAGCTTGATTGTCTGGCATTTGGATATTTTGCTGAGTTGTCAGGTCTCGTACCACTTATTGGAATAGTGAGCGGATATTGCTTCGCAGGCAACGCAGCACTCTTGGGAATGTGTGACGTAATCATCGCAACGGAGAACACCAACCTCGGTATGGCTGGTCCGGCGATGATTGAAGGCGGCGGCTTAGGAAAAGTAGACCCCACATCAATCGGACCCATCGACGTACAAACAGAAAATGGCGTTGTCGACATTCGAGTGCGTGATGAGGAAGAAGCAGTTGCAGCGGCAAAGAAATATCTCTCGTATTTTCAGGGTTCCGTATCGACGTGGACCCGCGAACCAGACGAAGCTTTGCGACCATTGGTTCCCGAGCAACGTACTCGCGTATACGACACGCGCACAGTCGTTGAAACCTTGGCAGATCACGATTCAATGCTTGAACTTCGCCCCACCTTTGGCATCGGCATACTGACAGCCTTCATCCGTATTGAAGGTAAACCTTTCGGCATTATCGCAAACAACCCAGCGCATCTCGGTGGTGCAATTGATTCTGATGCCGCAGATAAGGCAGCTCGCTTTATCCAACTGTGCGATGCGTTCGACATTCCACTCATCAGTCTGTGCGACACTCCAGGATTCATGGTCGGGCCAGAAGCTGAGACGACAGCACAAGTGCGTCACTTTTCACGCATGTTTGTGACAGGTGCGAGCACAACGATCCCGTGGATTGTCATCGTCTTGCGAAAGGGATACGGCCTAGGCGCCCAAGCAATGACCCGCGGAAGTTTTCATGCTCCTGACATGACTGTGGCGTGGCCAACGGGAGAGTTTGGGGGCATGGGTTTAGAAGGCGCAGTGCGTCTGGGATTCCGCAAAGAATTAGAGGCTGAAACCGATCCAAATAAACGCGCAGATCTTGAGGCCTACCTCATTGCCAAGGCATACGAACGCGGAAGCGCACTGAACATGGCCAGCCATGTCGAGATCGATGATGTCATTGATCCCGCTGACACGCGCCGGTACATCATGGCGGTGATTCGATCACAACCACCTCTGCCACCACGCACTGGTAAAAAGCGCCCAATGATTGATACGTGGTGACATCACGTAACACGAGGTATCTGAAAAGAAGTCCTTAGGACGACAGCGCGGCAAGACCCGCCTGAATCTGTTGTGCAGTGTCAGAGTCAGACACTGTTTCAACACCGTCAACAAGTGCCAATTTTTCGTGTAAGGCACCGACAGTCACCGCGCATACGACTGTGTTATCCAACAATTCAAGTAGATCTTTTGTGTGAGCGAGGCAATGGGTTCCGCTCGTAGGTCCGACAGAACCCACGAACAAGGCGATCTTTTTTTGTCGCAGATGACCCTGGTTGTATGGTCGCGACATCCAATCCACCACGTTCTTCGTGGCAGCGGGAATGGCGTGGTTGTGTTCAGGGGTGACAAAGATGATGCCATCTGCCTCTTGCACTGCAGAACGCAACGCAGCGACCACTGCCGGAGGGTTCTCATCGTCGAGATCTTGGTTGTATAGCGGAACATCTGAAATATCGAACTGCACAATGTGAACGCCATTTGGCGCGAGCGCTGGCAATGCCTGTAAGAGCCGGGTATTCAACGAAGCTGCTCGCAAAGAGCCTGAAATAGCAAGGAACGTAGACATAAGTACGTCACGGTATCGGCACAACTGATGCCCTAGCTCCCTGGCCCACGCGTGACCGCACGTGAAATATGCCAAGACGACAGATGTCGTGGGACAATACGTACGTGAGCATTTCTCCTCTTTTCGACCCCACAGCATGGACTGAGGTCCCTGGATTCACATTCACCGACATCACCTACCATCGTGCCAAGGAACACGGCACGGTGCGTATTGCGTTTAACCGGCCTGAAGTTCGCAATGCGTTTCGACCACACACTGTCGATGAGTTGTACTCCGCCTTAGATCATGCGCGCATGTCAACAGATGTTGGATGTGTGTTACTCACAGGCAATGGACCATCACCAAAAGATGGTGGATGGGCATTTTGCAGCGGAGGCGACCAACGTATTCGTGGTCGTGACGGTTACAAATATGCAGAAGGTGAGACAGAAGAAACAATCGACAAGGGTCGTTCTGGTCGATTGCACATCTTGGAGGTTCAACGCCTTATTCGGTTTATGCCAAAAGTGGTAATTTGCGTTGTCCCCGGCTGGGCTGCCGGTGGCGGACACAGTCTGCACGTGGTGTCTGATCTCACTCTTGCAAGTCGTGAACATGCACGCTTCAAGCAAACTGATGCCGACGTTGCATCATTTGACGGCGGGTACGGCTCTGCATATCTTGCACGTCAAGTGGGACAAAAGTTTGCCCGTGAGATCTTTTTTCTAGGTGACGAATACAGCGCCGAAGACGCACACCGCATGGGAATGGTCAATGCGGTCGTGCCACATGACGATTTGGAAAAAGTTGCACTTGACTGGGGCCGCAAGATCAACAGTAAGAGTCCGACTGCTCAACGCATGTTGAAATTCTCTTTCAACCTCATTGATGATGGACTGGTCGGACAACAAGTATTTGCCGGCGAAGCAACACGTCTTGCATACATGACGGATGAAGCGCAAGAAGGACGCACATCGTTTTTGGAAAAACGCGACCCTGACTGGTCTCACTACCCGTGGCTGTATTGATCGAGATCGATGATCCAAGCGATGATCGCTTGGATATGTTTCGATGGAGGGAGCGACAACTTGCAAGTAAGTCTCAACGAGTTGAAAAAATTGGTGCCGGGCTGTTTGTTGCTGAAGGTGACCTTGTTGTCGAACGCGCGCTAGCAACTGCACATATACCTGTTGCACTGTTGTGTTCCCCACGTCATGCTGACATCATTAAACGCACCGTTGCAGAGAACACTCCGGTGTATGTGGCATCGGCAAAAGTCCGACAAGAAGTGACTGGCCTTGGTGTGCCACTGGAAGCAACCGGCGTTTTTCAACGCCCTGCACTCATTGACCCTCTCGAACTTCTTACACGCTGTGACCGAGTTGTGGTCCTTGAATCAATCGACAACCCCACCAACGTCGGAGCAATTGTGCGCTCGGCAGCTGCGCTTGGATGGGATGGAGTCTTGCTTGATTCCTCTAGCGCAGATCCGCTGGCGCGACGTGCGCTGCGAGTGTCAATGGGCTCGGCCTTATCACTGCCTTTTGCACGCGCTTTGCCGCATGAATCGCCAATAGACATTGCCGCAACACATCACACCGTGTTTGCTCTCACCCCACGAGAAGACGCCATCGGTATCCGGACTCTCCCGACAACGCTCCCACATAGACGGGCGTTAGCGCTTGGCAGTGAGCGTGATGGCCTCAGCGAAACTGCGCTTGCTGCATCTACCCATCACGTACGAATTCCCATGCATCACAATATTGATTCGCTCAATGTGGGCGTCGCAGCAGCTATCGCCATGTATGAATTGGGGCCTCGTTAGTGTCACTGATTGCGGAGATGTTCCGCGGCGTTCACCACGTAACCGACCAATTCGTCGCGTACATCGGTTTGAATTTCTGTTGGAAGTTCGGCAATGGTCGTATCGATAGCGGACACCATGTGCAAGAGCCAATGATCGCGTTCTTTTTCGCCAATCACATACGGGAAGTGGCGCATCCGCAAGCGAGGATGACCGCGCTCTTGCATGTACGTGTCAGGACCGCCGAAGTATTGCATCAGAAATAGTGCAAGCCGATGACGGGCGCCGACGGTGTTGCTCCCCTCTGGATACAACGGAAAAAGCACACGGTCGTTCTCGACACCGTCATAAAAACGATCCACGAGATCGACGAAAAACTTCTCTCCGCCAACAACGTCAAACAGCATCACAATATGGGCGAGTCGAACTAGTGGAACTCGGGTTCAACCCAATCAGGGAAGATATCGGGGATACCATCACTGACTTTGTCGGGATATACAGCAGGGCGCTTTTCCAGAAAGCTCACGACTCCTTCTTTCGAGTCGTTACTGCGACCACGTTCCATGATTCCGCGTGAATCAACACGGTGCGCTTCCATCGGATGAGATGCACCCATCATGCGCCACAACATCAACCGCGAAGTTGCTACCGACACTGGAGAAGTGTTATCTGAAATTTCTTTTGCAATCGCGCGTGCTGTGGGCAATAAGTCATCGGGAGCATGGATACTTCGAATAAGACCGCCATCAAGTGCTTCTTGAGCCGAAAATACACGACCTGTGTATACCCACTCTGCTGCTTGTGAGATTCCCACCAGGCGAGGCAAAAACCATGATGAACATGCTTCTGGAACGATGCCACGCTTGGCAAATACGAAACCAAATTTTGCTGCATCCGAGGCAATACGAATGTCCATTGGCAAGGTCATGGTGACGCCAACACCAACGGCTGCACCATTGATTGCGCCAATTACCGGCTTCACACTACGGAAGATGCGCAGTGTGAGAAGTCCTCCACCATCGCGAACTACTCCCCGATTATCAGACACGTCACTGCCGCCTTTTGCAAATGTGCTCGCACCCGATGACAAATCTGCTCCGGCGCAAAACCCACGGCCAGATCCAGTGATGATCACCGCGTGCACATCGTCATCAGCATCAGTTCGATCGAACGCGTCGATGAGTTCATTCATCATTGTTCCTGTAAACGCATTGAGTTTGTCAGGACGATAAAGGGTGATTGTGGCGATGTGATCGCTGACGTCGTATTGGATTTCGGAATAAGTCACCTAAATGACATTACTCACTAGACGTCGAGGAACTTCGAGGCTGCCACTCCAGAACCAATCGCCCCCGCCAAGGCGCCAACTACGACAAGCGCAATCATCACGCCATTTACATAACTGCCAGGAACAACTAGTGAACTCACCCCAGTGCCGGGTTTGAAGCCCGCGACACCCGAGGTCCACGCTTCATTGAGCCCCCACAAGCCCACGCACGACACCACTGCACCAAGCAGGCCTTGCACAAGTCCCTCGAGCATGAAAGGGACCCGAATAAACCAGTTGGTGGCACCGACGAGTTTCATCACCTCAATCTCACGTCGTCGCGCAAACATTGCAGTGCGAATGGTGTTCCAAATAAGCACAACGGCCACAGCGAGCAACACCAGCGACATAGCAATGGTGACAACTCGGACAAATTGCGACAACGTGGAGATCACCTCAAACTCATCTTCTGCAAGCGACACAGCTTGCACTCCGGGGAGCTGTTGATATTGATCGGCAAGGTTTCGCACCAGCACAGTATCGGTAGTGATGGGAACGACCTTGAACTGCGAAGGAACCGTCTCAACGGTCAACAAGCTCAACGTGGTGGGATCATTTGCAAATACTCGCTTCGCCTCGTCAAAGCTGGCCGACTGATCTAAGTAGACCAACTTCTCAACGTTGATGACATTGGGTTGCGATCGAAGGCTCTCTTCGATGAATTTGATTTGTTCATCTTCGGCGTCGGGGCGAACAAAGACAATCATGCCCACGTCTCCGCGCCACTGCACAAGCAGATTGTCAAAAGCACGCTGAATAAGGAATGTGGTGCCCACTAACAGCAACGACACCGCAGAGGTCAAAATGGCCGCCAGCGACAGCGTCATGTTGCGTTTGAAACTCGCAAAGGTTTCCCGCAATGCATAAGAAACACGTTGAAACATTATTCGTACACTCCGCGTTCTTGATCGCGCACAACAACACCACGGTCTAACTGAATAACACGACGGCGCATGGCATTCACCACACGATGGTCATGAGTGGCCATCACAACGGTGGTACCAAAACGATTAATGGAATCAAGCAGTGACATGATGCCTTCACCTGTTGCCGGATCTAAGTTTCCGGTTGGTTCGTCGGCGAGCAAAATCACTGGTCGGTTGACGAATGCGCGCGCAATAGACACACGTTGTTGCTCGCCACCCGACAACTGATTGGGAAAACGATCTTCTTTGCCCGCTAGACCAACTAAGTCGAGAACCTGGGGAACCTGTTGGTTGATCACGTGGCGTGGTTTTCCAATTACTTCTAGAGCGAATGCCACATTTTCAAACACCGTCTTATTCGACAACAATTTGTAATCCTGAAACACGTTGCCCATAGTGCGACGCAAATACGGAATGCGACTTTCAGCTAATTCATTAATATTGGCGCCCGCCACCCACACAGCTCCGCGCTCGGGGCGTTCTTGGCGGTTCATGAGACGAAGCAGTGTTGACTTGCCGCTTCCTGACGGACCGACGAGGAACACAAACTCACCCTTGGGAATGTCGAACGACACATCCCGCAAGGCCGTGGTCTCATTGCTGTACGCCTTCGTGACATTTTCTAAACGAATCATGGGACGTGGGCAACTTATCAGTGACGAATGGTCAACATCGGTCAGTTCGTGCCTTCGGTGGCACGCCTCCAGCGCAAGAACCCTTCCATAAAGGCGTCGAGGTCCCCGTCAAGGACTGCTGTCACATTGCCCGATTCCACTTCAGTGCGGAGATCTTTCACCATTTGATACGGCTGCATCACATATGAACGAATCTGACTTCCCCACCCAATCTGAGCAGGTTTGCCGGCAATTCGATCACGTTCGGCCTGATGTTCTTCTTCAAGACGAGCAGCGACCATCGCCTTCAAACGATTCATGGCCTTCTCTCGGTTTTGTAACTGACTACGTTCTTCCTGGCTGCTTGCTACAAGTCCCGTTGGTTCATGTATGAGTCGAACAGCAGATGAGGTTTTGTTCACATGCTGACCGCCGGCACCTGAAGCACGAAACACTTCCATGCGTAAGTCGCTTTCATTTATGTCAACTTCCGGTGCTTCCATCACTGGCCACACTTGAACGAGAGCAAAGCTTGTTTGTCGACGTCCTTGATTATCGAAGGGACTAATTCGCACGAGTCGATGAGTGCCTCGTTCAGAGGTCATCAAGCCGTAGGAATAACGGCCTTTGATAGTGAATTCGGCAGACAAAATGCCCGCTTCAGTGCCCTGACTTACATCGTCGAGTTCGAACGTAAACCCCCGACGCTCGGCCCAACGTTGATACATACGCAGCAACACTTCGGCCCAGTCCTGGGCATCAACACCACCGTCTTTTGCGTTGATCTGCACAATGCAATCTACTTCGTCGTGTTCACCGGTGAACATGCTGCGCAGTTCAACCAAAGACAGCATTGTGGTGATTTGTGTGATGCTCGATTGAATCTCATCTTCTTGTGATGCATCGTCTACCTCGCGAGCGAGTTCGTGAAGAACTTCCACGTCTTCAAGGAGAGATCGAAGTTTGTTGTATTCGTCGATATCTGATTTGATGTTTGCGTATTCGGCATTAACTTTCTTGGCTAAATCTTGGTCGTCCCACAAATCAGGTCGCGATACTTCCTTTTCTACCTCTACGAGGCGCTCAGTGAGAGAGTCAATGCGCAGGTATTTCCTCGCCTCAACAAGACGGCCAGACAGTTCCCGAAGGTCGCTAGTGAAATCACGCATGAGATAAACCGAAATGCACTAGTTGGCGCTGTGGCACAACTTGTACTTCTTGCCGGATCCACATGGACACGGCGCGTTACGCGGAGTATTTGACCAATCGTTGGCGTCTTTCACCACTGGGCGCTGAGGTTCTTGCGTTGTTTGCTGACCAGCGGCTACACCACCGCCTTCAAATTCGCCTTCTTCCAGATCGCCCATGCTGGCTGCGCTTTCAAAGCCGCCCACGTTCACTGACTCGTTAGAAATCTCTAGAACATTGCGTACCGTTGCAGCAGGAATGTCATCTCGCACTACCTGTACGTGCATGATGTAACGCACAAAGTCTTGAGCAATGCCGGTCATCATGTGACCAAACATTTCATAGCCCTCGCGCTGCCATTCGCTCAGAGGATCCTTTTGGCCCATCGCGCGTAAGTTGATGCCCTCTTGCAGATAGTCCATCTCCTCAAGGTGTTCACGCCAGCGTTGATCGATAATACGCAACATCACCTGACGCTCGATTTGGCGCATGACGTCGGGGCCCATCTCAGTTTCGCGACGTTCGTAGTACACGCTGGCGTCTGCCATCACCATGTCATAAATGTCGTCAGTGTTTTGAGATTGCACAAGGCGATCTGTTGGCACTGACGTAGGCCAGTACGTGTGAAGTTCTTGAGAAAGACCCTCAATATCCCACTCGTCGCTTGCCTCCGACACGCAATACGTTTCAATGAGAGCATTCACCGCTTCCGCTAGGTATTCCATCGCGGCAGCTTTGAGGTCAACACCGGCGAGAATTTGATCACGGCGCTGGTAGATCACCTTGCGCTGTTCGTTCATTACCTCGTCGTACTTGAGCACGTTCTTTCGGATCTCGCCATTGCGCTGCTCGACGGTGGTTTGTGCACGCTCAATCGCGCGCGTCACCATCTTGGCTTCGATGGCTTCTTCGTCAGGAAGCGCACGACCCATCACCCAACTGAGTGCACCAGTGGCAAATAACCGCATGAGATCGTCATCGAGGCTGAGATAAAAACGGCTTTCACCGGGGTCACCTTGACGACCTGAACGACCACGCAACTGATTGTCGATACGGCGACTGTCGTGACGCTCGGTACCAAGCACGTACAGTCCACCAAGGGCGCGAATATCGTCGCCCTCTTTTTTGCAGGCCTCTTTAAAACCTTCGAGTATTTCAACATAACGCTTCAGCGCTTGATCACGTTGTGCGCGGTACTCCTCTGGCATGCGCTCGAGTGGCAATGGCAATGCGAATTCATCTTCTAGCAAGTCCGGCGCAAAGCCCTCACCAAGCACCTTTTGACGTGCAAGACCTTCAGGGTTTCCACCGAGCAAAATGTCGACACCACGACCGGCCATGTTTGTGGCAACAGTGACAGCACCACGACGACCAGCCTGGGTGACAATCGTTGCTTCGCGTGTGTGTTGCTTTGCGTTCAACACCTCGTGTTTGATTCCGCGCTTTTGCAAGAGACGCGACAGATACTCACTTTTTTCAACACTGATTGTGCCAACGAGAACTGGCTGACCACGTTCGACGCGCTCAGCGATGTCTTCAACCACTGCGTTGAACTTCGCGATTTCTGACTTATAGATGAGATCGGGTTGATCGATACGAACCGTCGGCTTATTCGTGGGAATTGGCACGACTTGAAGACTGTAGGTATTGACAAGTTCGGCGGCTTCGGTCTGGGCAGTACCAGTCATGCCCGACAACTTGTCGTACATGCGGAAGTAATTCTGCAATGTGATCGTGGCAAGAGTCTGATTTTCCTCTTTGATCTTGACGCCTTCTTTGGCTTCTACCGCTTGGTGAATACCTTCACTCCAGCGACGACCCTCGAGGATTCGACCGGTGAACTCGTCAACAATCTTGATTTCTCCGCTATCAACGATGTAGTCCTTGTCGCGCTTATAAATCTCTTTCGCGCGCAATGCAACCTGTAATTGGTGCACCAAGTTCTGCTGCACTTCGTCGTAGAGGTTTTCGATTCCGAGTTGTTGCTCAACTTTTTCAATACCAGCCTCGGTAGGAAAGACAATTTTCTTGTCTTCCTGTACGTCATAGTCGCGATCACGCTCAAGAGTGCGCACGATGCTTGCGAACTTGTAGTACATCTGTGCCGCATCGGAAATGCGGCCCGAGATAATAAGCGGCGTACGAGCCTCATCAATCAGGATGCTGTCAACTTCGTCAACGATTGCAAAGTTGTGTCCACGCTGCACTTTTTCTTCAAGTGTCGTGGCCATATTGTCACGCAGATAGTCGAAGCCGAACTCATTGTTTGTTCCATACGTGATGTCGCACGCGTATTCCCCACGCTTTTCAGCACTGCTTTCGCGCAAACCAGGTATCACGAGACCGACTGACAGGTTCATCCAGCGGTGAATGCGTCCCATCCATTCGGCGTCGCGTCGCGCTAGATAATCATTCACCGTAATGAGGTGCACGCCTTTGCCAGACAGGCCATTCAGATACGCGGGCAAAGTAGACACCAGTGTCTTGCCTTCGCCAGTTTTCATTTCGGCAACCCAACCGAAGTGCAGCGCTGCGCCACCCATAAGTTGCACGTCGTAATGGCGTTGGCCAATCACACGTGTCGCCGCCTCGCGCACGGCAGCGAAAGCATCAACTAATAGATCGTCGAGATCCTCGCCACGGTCAAGGCGCGTACGAAACTCTGCGGTTTTCCCCCGCAGAGCATCATCAGAAAGAGCCGCATACTCGGCGGCTCGGGCATTTATGTCGGGGACAAGGCCTTGGAGGGCCTTGACCCTTTTGCCGTCACCGGCTCGAAGGACGCGGTCAAGGATTCCCATGCGAAGGACGAGCCTACCCCTTTACTGCTCGGGCTCTCCTGTCACCCGCGTGCCAGCCACAGCCACACACAGCACATCGTGGACACCATGGGCGTGTAGCGCTCGAGTGGCGGCCATCATGGTTGCTCCAGTTGTCACAACGTCATCAATGACAATCACTGCTGTCACATCTGATGGCACCCGCGCAACAAATTTCACCTGACTAAGACGCTGTGCTCGTGGTGCTCCTGTTTGGGAAGCCTGAGTGACTTTTCTCAATAAATGTTTGGTGGGTTGTTTCAAAAACGCCCCCACATGCCGAGCAAGAATCTCTGATTGATCAACACCACGCACACGCCGACGGGAATCACTTGTTGGCGCCCATGTCACCACAACACCTGAGTCAAGGTATATCTGCTGTAAATGCTCAGCAATCTCGCGCGCGAACTCATGCAAGCAGCCGCGTTGATTGTGATACTTCGCTTGAAGAATCTTGTGACGAATCTCGCCATCAAAATCATGCAGGATAAGAATTGAGATGTCTGGCGTTACTTGCATCCACCGCATGCACCACATGTGCATGATCGGATGCATGTAATGGCATTAGTAGCGGTAATGCTCTGGTTTAAATGGACCAGATGGTTCGATACCAAGATATTCGGCTTGCTCATCTGTCAGTTTGGTCAAACGAACTCCGAGTGCGTCAAGGTGCGCCAGCGCCACTTTTTCATCAAGATGTTTTGGCAACACGTACACGCCAATTGGGTATTTGTCGGTGTTGTTAAACAATTCGATCTGTGCAATTACTTGATTACTGAATGAACAACTCATCACAAAACTTGGGTGTCCGGTTGCACAACCAAGGTTCACGAGACGACCTTCTGCCAACACAATCACTGAGTGGCCGTCTGCGAATGTCCAAAGATCCGTGCCAGGCTTCAGTTCATCGCGCGTGGCACCACTACGCGCCAACCCGATCATGTCGATCTCATTGTCGAAGTGGCCGATGTTGCACACGATTGCATTGTGCTTCATCTTCGACATGTGTTCAGCAGTAATGATTGCCTCATTACCCGTTGCGGTGACAAAGATGTCGGCTGAGTTCAAGACATTGTCGAGGGTGTCGACCTGATAGCCCTCCATCGCAGCCTGCAATGCGTTAATTGGGTCGATTTCGGTGACCACTACACGTGCACCCTGGCCACGCAAGCTTTGTGCACAACCCTTACCAACGTCCCCATAGCCGCACACCACAGCGAGTTTTCCGGAAATCATGACGTCGGTTGCGCGGTTGATTGCATCGATCAGTGAGTGACGGCAACCGTACAGATTGTCGAACTTGCTCTTGGTAACGCTGTCATTCACGTTGATCGCAGGGAACAACAATTCATTGCGCTCTGCCATCTTGTACAAACGCTTGACACCGGTGGTGGTCTCTTCGGTTACGCCCTTCACCGATGCGGCCATTGTTTGCCACTTGGTGGGTTCTTGCTTGAGTGAGCGCTGCAACAGCCCGAGCACGATTGCAAGCTCAGGGTTTGATGCCGACGCAGGATCTGGCACCGCTCCTGCCTTTTCATACTCGGTGCCTTTATGAATCAACAAGGTTGCGTCGCCACCGTCATCAAGGATCATGTTTGGCAACTGACTATCAGGCCATGTGAGCATCTGATCGGTGCACCACCAGTACTCCTCGAGCGTCTCGCCTTTCCATGCAAAAACGGGAACACCTTGTGGATCATCGATGGAGCCATGTGGTCCTACAACAACAGCGGCTGCGGCGTGATCTTGAGTGGAGAAAATGTTACAACTCGCCCACCGCACTTCAGCTCCTAATTCAACAAGAGTCTCAATGAGCACGGCAGTCTGAATGGTCATGTGTAGCGACCCAGAAATACGCGCACCCTTTAGTGGCTTGCTTGCACCAAACTCTTTGCGCAGCGAACGAAGACCAGGCATCTCATGTTCGGCGAGATGTATTTCCTTACGACCAAACGGTGCAAGGTTGAGATCTGCAACGCGGTAATCATGTTGAGCAAGTAGTGATGAGGCCATTGGTGACTCCTAGGTAGTGGGCGCGTCGTATCGCATCGCAACAAGTGCGTCTTCATCAGGCTGGGGCCCACTGGCACCGATCATTTCAGCCCGAACGACGTATGAGACTCTAGCGAAAATCAGTCGCCGAATGTGAGATTCAGAAAGTGGCTGAGATGTTGGCCGATGAGATCTTCGCCATGATGCGATCGTGTTCAACATCGGACACCGTTGTCGACTCGTCAATAAGCATCACAGGAATGTCATCACGCACGGGATAGACACACTTGCGCCGAGGGTTGTACAACATCTGTTCATCTTCGACGTAATACAAGGGGCCCTTGTCCTGTGGACAAGCAAGTATCGACAAAAGTGATGCGCTGATAGTCACAATTTCCACACTAGCCAAGTTTCACCCGGCGGTGACGAGTGAGAGAACCTCGGCAACATGGGTGTCACACGCATCTCGTGTTGGAGCTTCGAGGTTGAGGCGCAACAACGGCTCTGTATTTGATGGACGCAAGTTAAACCACCAATCACCGCAGTCGACTGTTAACCCATCAAGGCGATCTTGAGGAAACGCTGAGTAATGCGCAGAGATTGCAGCGATCACGACATTTGCGTCATCAACACTTGTGTTGATTTCGCCTGAAGCTTCGTAACGCTCAAAAGGCCTACGAACAACTGACAGTGGTTGTCCGACGCGACACATCTCGTTTAAGACCAACATTGATGCGATGATCCCGCTGTCGGCTCGATAATTATCGAGGAAGTAATAGTGCGCAGAATGTTCGCCACCAAACACCGCCCCGGTTTCAGCCATTTGCTGTTTGATGTAGCTATGTCCCACTTTGGTGCGCACCGGTATTCCACCGTGTTCAGTAATGACTTCCGGAACAGAGCGCGAACAAATGAGGTTGTGCAAGATCACCGATCCAGGATGTGATCGCAAAATGGCTGCTGCGAGCATTGCAGTGGTGGTGGAACCAGATAAGCCACGTCCGAGTTCATCAACAACAAAAACGCGATCAGCATCACCATCAAACGCCAATCCGACATCGAATCCACCGCTTATTACTCGCGCTTGCAGATCTCGCTGGTTGGCGGGCTGAATGGGGTCGGCCGGGTGGTTGGGGAACGTGCCATCGAGCTCGGGATACATGATCTCAACATCCATCATCGATATCCGCTCGAACACGACCGGGACAATGAGGCCACCCATTCCATTGGCCGTATCGGCAACGATTCGCAGTGGACGTAAGACGTCAAAGTCGGCAAAAGACACAACGTGGTCGGCAAATTCATCAAGCATGTCGCGCTGGGTAATCGTGCCCTTTTTCGCAGTCGCAGGCTTGATCGACGATGACACCAACGAACCGTCTAAGACTTTTTTCGCCGTGTCTCGAATGTCGGCAAGCCCAGTGTCGATGCCGACCGGACGCGCTCCAGACAAACACATTTTGATGCCGTTGTATTCGGCGGGATTGTGAGATGCAGTAAACATCGCACCAGGTGCATTCAGTCGACCGGCGGCGAAATACAACAAGTCGGTGCTTGCTAGCCCAACATCAATGACGTTGATACCGCAATCCATGACACCTTCAGCAAAAGCTCGTGACAAGGACTCTCCGGTGACACGCATGTCTCGGGCGACTATCACCGTGTTCTCTTTTGTGAATGCAGCGAACCCGACACCTAGCGCGTAGGCGACTTCCTCATTCATTTGATCGGGAGTCGTGCCACGCACGTCATAAGCCTTAACTATTGCGTCAAGAATCTGCGGATGTGTTTTTGCCATAAAGATTCAAATCTACCTGTCAGCATCTAACGCAAGCGAGGTCTCTGTCACTGAGACTGCCGCAAAAGAAGTCCCGTATCGAAACCGTCTACAAGCAAACCACGCCAGCATCATGATGCCCACCAACGTAAAGACATATGACCAACGGTCAAGACCTGACGCCTCATACGACATCCGCACATTCGTTGTTTTTGGAACAACAACCATCATGTTTGGTGCGGCCCTAACAATGTCTGCCGTGCCATGTGCTGTCCAATTTGGAAAATAACTCACACGCACAAGAACGGGTACTCCTACTTTGTCGACAGAAAAAGACACAGAGTCGCGACCTATCTCAACATTCGTTACCGATACGGGCTCGATCGCGCGTGGAACAATTTCAGTGTCAGTGGACGACACGACAATGTCGACACGTCGACCTGAATCACCTGGCTCTCCGATGCGACGCGACATATCGGGTACTACATCGATGCGCTGCCAATTATCTGGACCGTCTGCGACTGGCAATGCTGCCCACTCATCGGAATGTTGAAAATATGACGAGCCCACTTCCAGCCATCGTTCACGTTGATCACCGGAGCGTTCATTCACCACAACTGGCTGCATGTTAAGTGGCGTGACAATTGCATGGTCGGTGTGCTCAAATATTCGCCAAGGCCCAGATGTGGCTACCGGTTTCAATGACTCTTGCTTCTCTGCTTCTGCCACAGCTTCAGGAGTAAACACCAAGAGATATTTCACACCTAGTTGACGCATGTACTCAACTCCGAGCGTTGCATCGTTGTTGTCGTAACGGAGCTCGCGCACGGGATTACTGCTTTGCTTCGACAGTGCCGCTGCTGCAATGAAGTGATAGGGCGTCGTTCCCGCTGCCTCGAAATACAGACCTTCCATTGAGCCGATACAGCCATCGGTCCAAAACGGCAACAACATAAGTGCCATCGTGGTGCCGTATTTATTCAATGCTTCGTTGTTTTCCCACAACGCACGACCACAGCCATGTTCTGGATTTTCTCCAAGTGTTTTCATTTCTTGCACAACGCCGTAGTACTCACCATATGCGTACTTACCTTCATAGCCAGTGAAGTTCCAACGCGCCCATCCATCAGAAAAAGCTCGATTAGCGGGAACTTTGATCGGGCCCCATGCGTATTTCGATTGTCCGTTCTCCACGACAATCGAGCCACCAGGAAGGTTTTGATAGCGAAATCCAAACACGATCAACACTGCAATGGCACCGACCCACAAAATTGATGTCTTGGCATACAAGCGCAATGGACGATCAGTGACAAACGTGCGATACAAGAAACGTGCGACTTCGTAGAAACCAATGGCAGCGAGCATGTACCGCGTGATGTACACGAAAGGCAACACACGAGGGTTCCACAACAATCCGATGATGGGGAGGCTGTTCTGAGCAAGTTTGACTGCAATCATCAAAATGACGCAGTACACGCCAAGCCACATACCAAAGAACCTTTTATGAAAGTACGAACCGATGAAACCCGCGATGGCAAGCGCCATGATGATCACGTCAAACGCGGCTGGCAGCGGAAAGTACATGTCCCAAAACGAGTCATTCGCTCCACTTGGTCGAGGTTCGTACTTCATGTCGGTCATAAATGCATGACCACCTAAGAATGGAACAACCCAAAATGCAGACAACAAGATTGCACAAACGATTGTTGTCCACGCATACCGCAGACGCTGACGATCAAAACGCAGCAACAGCATCACGACCACTCCACCAAACACGAACATCAACACGATGCCGTGACTTAATGCACTGAGCGCCAAAGTGAGAGCCGCCCAACTGCGATACTTCCCATCTTCGAGACCGCGAGCAAAGAGACCGAATGTCAGCAATGCAAAAGCCATCGCCATGGTGAATGAAAATTCTCCCGCCATGGTGGATGCGATATTTCCACCATAGATAGTGAAACTTTCATCAAGCATGAACACAGTCACTGCAACAACAAGTAGTTCGGGCAACGGATACGCCAACTTGGCCCAACGTGCCATCAACCATGCACACAGCGGCATTGCCAGAATGCCGATGACTGCAATCACTTTGAATGCAATGCCATACGGCATAAACACATCAAGAAAGACAATCGCAAGAGCGGGGATCACCATGTAAAAGCGATAGGTCGGCAACCCTGCATACCAGTCCATGCTCCACCCAGTGAGCTGCCACTGAGGCAGCAGTACATCGCGCAAAAAAGCTGGTCCCCACACGTGGGCACCCATGTCGCCGCCGGTTGGTGTGTTGTCACGAAAAATCAGATTGGGGTGAACAATTGACAGCAAGATGAGTGTCGCTCCAAGAACAACAGCCGTGGAAGACATTGCACGCAATGTGACAGCGAGCTCGCTCTCTGGGCGCCGCGCTACACCATCGTTACTTACTCTCTCTTGATCGTCCACGGCATTTTCTTGCATGTCACAACACCATCACGGCAAATAGTCCACTGGCATTAAACGCCATGTGAGTGATGATAGGCAGTCCAAGGCGTTGTGTTTTTTGATAAGTCACACCAAGCACCAAAGCAAATGCAAAAAGACCCGGGAATTCAATGGGTTGTAAGTGAATGGCTGCAAATACAACTGCCGTGACAACAAGCGCAATCTTGGGATTCACACTTCTCTCTAAGCCCTGTTGTAGAAATCCGCGGTACACAATTTCTTCGACGATCGGCGCACCGACAACAACCACAAGAAAAAGCACAACTACCCATCCACCCGTTGCGGAGTCGGCGAGATCACGTGCTCGTTTTTCCACTTCCTCTACTGAGAATTCATCGGGAAACAATTTGGTGAGTGGATACGTCACAGCTGTAACGAGTACAAACTGAGATGCAATGCCGATAGGAATCCCCCACCAATCTCTCAACGTGAATGCAATGCGATAGTCAGAGACAACATCTCCTGATCCATACCGACGACTCACCGCGCTCACGACATAGAGATACGTGGCCCACATCGTGAGGCCGCTCACCCCAACGACCCACATGGGCATCAAGACATCGTCATCACCTGTTCCATACGTGGCGATAACGACAACGGACGCGGTGATGTTGGCGAGCAAGAACGCCATCATCCACAACGTAAAAGTGCGACGTGCTGTCAGCGACGCGAGCGGCTCAGCACCAGACATGACTTCTATTGTGGGGCAAAACGGCGAGAAAAGTCGTTTCAGCCAGCAAGACGACTGGCCGAATACACATACACCCGCTGGCGACGGTCTTCTAAGTGCCAGCCCGATGGAGCTGTGAGTCGCTCAGCATGCATATCGCACAAATCGTATGTATGAGGATCTCGCTCCGGGGCGAGGTCGTCTAGCCATACCAATGAGCGTGCGTACTGATATGACAGCGTCACCGTTGCGGTGTGTGCACACCCTTGACGCGAACAATGCCGGGACATGGACTAACGGTAACCGACCTCACGCACAAGATTGTGTGACCATAAACAACGAATGTGACTAGCTCCAGTGATTCTCGCCAACGACTATTGGCCTACGAGGTGAAATCTTGATACGTGAAAACCCCCGTAGCATGAGGTCATGAGCGAAATGCCGCCACCTCCCCCACCTCCGCGACAGACACCACCACGGTCAAATCTGCCCTTTGGAAAGCGAAAGAGCCCTGAGGGCGGGCCAAATGGCGACCAAAAACAATCGATGCCACGTTGGGTTCTTTGGCTCATTCTTGCTGTCGTGTTGTTCCTTGCCTTTGGCAGCCAAATGTGGGATCGAAGCTCGGGCGAAGAAGTGACCTATACCGAGTTCTTGGCTCTTGTTGATGAAGGCAAAGTCGACAACGTCACGATCAATAACTCCTCTAATTCGATCACTGGTGATTTAAAAGACGGCACATCATTCATCACTACAGGTGCCAACCAATTGAGCGATGCCGACGAACAGTTGCTGAAAGAACGTGGCGTTGATTACGACTACACCACTCCGCAACCAAACTGGTTTACAAGCCTCATACCGATCTTCTTACCTTTCTTGTTCATTGTGTTGTTCTTTGTGTGGATGCAGCGACGCGCCATGGGGCAAGCGGGAAGCATCATGTCGATTGGGCGCAGCAAAGCAAAGGCATACCAATCAGACAACCCATCCACCACGTTCGCTGATGTCGCCGGATACGAGGGCGTCAAAGAAGAAATCAAAGAAGTTGTCGATTTCCTGCGCATGCCCGAACGATTCAAAGAAATCGGTGCTCGCGTTCCAAAGGGCATCTTGCTTGTTGGGCCACCTGGAACAGGAAAGACCCTCTTTGCGCGTGCTGTTGCTGGCGAAGCTGGTGTTGGATTCTTGTCGGTCACCGGTTCTGACTTCATGGAGATGTTCGTCGGTGTCGGAGCAAGTCGCGTGCGCGATTTGTTTCAACAGGCGCGCAAGATGGGCAAGGCCATCATCTTCGTCGACGAAATTGATTCCATTGGTCGAAAGCGCGGTGCCGGACTTGGCGGTGGCCACGATGAACGTGAGCAGACACTCAACCAGATGCTTGCCGAAATGGACGGCTTCGAAACAACCGAAGGAATCGTCATCATGGCGGCGACTAACCGCCCAGACATTCTCGATCCCGCATTACTGCGCCCCGGTCGTTTCGATCGACAGATCGTTGTTCCTCTTCCCGAGTATGAAGAGCGTTTGGCAATTTTGAAAGTGCATTCTCGCGATAAGCGGATGGGGCCCGACGTCGACCTTGAAACCATGGCCAAAGCAACACCCGGAATGAGCGGCGCTGATCTTGCCAACCTGGTGAATGAATCAGCTCTATTTGCGGTGCGACGTGGATCGAAACAAATAGAGCGCATCGACTTTGAAAACGCGCGTGACCGTGTTGTCATGGGTGCTCGACGCGAAAGTTTGATTCTCACTGGGGAAGAACGCAAAGCAACCGCATACCACGAAGGTGGTCACGCCATTCTCGCAACCGTTCTCCCCCACAGTGATCCACTACACAAAGTGACAATCTTGCCGCGCGGTATGGCACTGGGCGTCACGTGGACTCTGCCTGAAGAGCGCCATACCTACTCTCGTGAGTACTTTGAAGACGTCATTTGTAAAGCAATGGGTGGACGTGTCGCTGAGAAAATTGTGTACGGACATCTCAACAGTGGCGCGGCAAACGACCTTGAGCAGGCAACCAACATCGCGCGTCGCATGGTGCGCGAATGGGGCATGTCAGACAAGGTTGGCCCGATGGCGTGGACGTCGAGTCAGCAGGTATTCCTTGGAGAAGATCTCATGACTCAAGGACGAGAGTACAGCGACACCACCGCGAACATGCTTGATGAAGAAATTGCCCACATTCTCACCACGCAAGAACAGCGCGCACACGACCTTCTGACGAAACATCGTCGTGGACTTGACCTCGTTGCAGAAGCATTGCTTGATCAAGAAACAATCGACGGTCCTACCGTTGGCCGTTTGGTGCAACAGGGGCTTGAAGAAAGTGGTGCTGGTTCATCATCGCCAACATCTTCTGAGCCAGAACAAGCACCAATACCCGGCGCATAGTTTCACGATTGGCGTAGTTTTACGATTCCAGTTGCTCTCGACCCAAATGGGGCTCGGGTGTGGAACCGGGCTCGCGACATTCCGCAACAGCTGCCCATAGGTCTTGAGCCTTGATAGGGCCGATAAAACCCGCGTGCACTACCCCATCCTGGTCAGCTACCACGAGGGTGGGGACTGCATCAATTGCGTATCGCTCATGAATGGGCGTATCGGTCTGGTACTCGACATTCACCACGGCAACATGTGACGACTGCATGACCATCGCTTTACTTGTTATGTCTTTGCACGCATCACATGTTGCGGATGTGAACACTGCAATTAACCATGGTGTCGTCGCGGTGGGAAAATCTGCGCGATCAATCTGTGTCGGCACATGAAATCCCCCTTGTGTTGGAGGCGCAGGAGCACGGCGCTTTGCGATCCATGCAATGCCAAGGGCAACTACCACCGCAATGAGGACGACAACAAGATTGATCATCGACGTACCAGTACCGGCAATGCGCTCACCAAAGAAAAGCCCACCAAACCATGCCCACGATCCATTCGGCGCTGCACGACAATTGGCACCGTTGCACGGATGATTACTTCGCCAGTTGTTGCACCTTGAGGAATTCCCAAGTTCACGACTCCACCTGGACCAAGAGGAACAGCCTCAAATCCGGGATATGTAAATTCTCCACCTGGACCAATCGCCGACAATGCAAATGTTCCGGTGTCACCGGATGTGTTTGCGATGGCAAGTGCGCTTGCTGCTCCATCTAACAAGCCACCAGGGACACGCCACGTGGTGCTGGCAAGTTCATCGGGTATGCCGTTCGTGATCGCAGTGAATGTTCCGCGCGATGTTTGTTGAGAGATCACGTGTTCCACCACAAGCGGCAAACCGCCAGCAGACGATACAAACATTGCGTGATCACCCTTAGGAAGATCAGCGACATTATTGGTGTCAATTACTACAACTTCACCCGCAGGAATAAGAACAATAGAAATCGGAGTGACACTTGATTGATCATCAAGCGTTGCGGGATCAACCGATATGCCGTCACCAAAAAACACCACAGTGACAGATTCGTCATCTTCATTGGGATTAAACACCACGAGCGATTCCGTTACGTTGGGGCCCGTGCGACCAGCAGCAAACCACCATTTGGTGAGCGCGGTTGGGATGCCGACTGTGGTGGAGTACCCGAGACGTCCTCCACCTAAATAATGCTGTGCACGCGAGACCACAATTTTGCCGGTCGACGCAGTGACATGAACTGCAAGAATAGGTTCGCCTTCGGCGCCTTCTGTTGACATCGACAAGCTGCGCGCTTTTTGGGGACCAACGATGAGACCTTGCAAATTGGTTGGAGTGCGCTTACCTTCACGCGTCGTAAACGACACGTTGACAACAGCACTTTCAGGATACGGATTCGTGATCACGAGACGCTCACTCGAACCTTCAACTGTCCAGCCATCTGCGAAAAACCATTCGGATGCAGTTGATGTCACACATTGTGACGTCACATCACCTGCGGCGTAAATCAACTGCTGTTCGACGGTCCCCACTTCGCCGATGATTTCAACTACCGGTACGACGACGCCGACGGTACGGCCGCGAAGAGACTCGACTTGCGAGCGTGTGCGCGGTGGAACAACGACTGTCTCGACTTCACGGTCACTATCTGACATGAAAGTAATAGATGCGGTGATATCTGTATCGCTTGGATTCGAAATCGACACGGTCCCTGCTTCAACACCATCGCCAGCGGCAACACCTGGACAGAACCATGAACTGCTGATGCGTCGTTGGGGTGGAACAGCTGGGAAACCGGGCATTTCTACGGCCGCCGCTGTTGCGCCCTCTTGTTGTTCGGGTTCTTGTTGTTCAAGAGCCACAATGCCAGCAATGCCAACAGCAAGAAGAAAGATCACAAATATGCGTCGCACGTATTGCATCATGTATCACCTTGTTGCATGTCGCCCCGCTGCATGTCGCCCCGCTGCGCATCGGTTGGCGCCTCAATAGACAGGGCATTCATCACAATCGCTGTGTCTTGTACATATGTAGCGGTGCGACCTGATGCAAAACGTCGAGGACGACGAGCGAGCGCAACCGTAATAAGCACCGCCCACAAAATAATTTGAAAGCCAACAGTAAATGTGCGAAGTCCGCTTGTTGAGAATTCGAGCGATACCGGCCCGGCAACTGGAATGTCGTAGGCGTTTGTGACTCCGAACGCGGGGCGAGCAACAACTTCACCCTCTGTAGTCATCAATGACCAACTTGCAGAATATGGAACTGATAAGTGAAAGGTTCCAACTGGTGCTCCCCCCGTAGCAGTCTGATGATCAAACTCGGTTTGAAGAAATGGCGTGGCACCGGTGATGTCGGCAGCAATGACTTGCGATGTTCCCGCTGATTTGCTTGCGGTGACACCGGCTTCTGTGAGAAGAGATCGCGTTGGTATCCAGGCCGCATTTTCAAAAATGACGACGTCTGGAGATGAATACCGACGACGTAGATCCAACTGATCACTTAGCGCACTGACGAGACCAACGGGTGGTTCAATGAGTTCATCGCGTGTTGATGCTGCACCATCAATAATTGGCACGATCACATACCGCACCGAAAGTGGCGCCAATAATCGTCCGGCACGTGCTGTTTGTCCGCGAACAATGCCTCGAAGTGCTACTTCCAGCTGATCGGTAGCGGGAGACTTGCTTGGTTCCCATCCGTCTTCCAGCCTCGGTTCCACCCCGGTTGTCACCGAGTACGCAATACCCCAGCCAAGATTCGTGGGCGATGCGGGAACTACGCGCGGGTCACCGAGATACAACGTGCGATACTGCCCAGCTTGTGATGCATCTGGCAACGTCTGCAGTGATTCCGTCAATGATGTATTCACTTGATTGAAACGCCCGTCAATTGTGTTCAGCGTTGCAGGCAACATGCCGACAACGAACGCAGCAGACGCCAGAACGCCAAGTGGTTGGCGCCAACTTAAGCGTCCGCGTAGTACGTCAAGAGACAACCCGGCACCCACAGCTCCGGCACACACCGACATGCCAAACGCTGCAAGCACAAGAACAACTCCTGGTTCAGGAAGATGGCCGGGGAGCCACTGATGATCATCAAGCATCACTGCAACGATTGTGGCAACCACTAATAGCGCACCGCGTAATGCCCACCCGACTCGTGCTCCTCGCACAATCACTACTGATACGGCAACCGGCACAAACAGCAATACCGAGACACTCGAAAGCAGAACATCTCCAACATCGAATCGCAAGATGCGCCACAGACCTAGCCCTTGGCCGCCATCGACACCTACTCCGGCGAGAACGCTCCACCAGTCACTGCGAACAAAGGTTGTTGACCATGGCAATTGCACAACGACAACAGCAACGACTGTTGCCGCTGCAAGAGTGATCCATCGAGATGCCCGTGCGATGGGAGCACCGTGAAAGAACGTAGTCAAAGACCACGTCACCCCGAGACCAAGAAGCACCAATACAAACCCGGGTTCAAAGGCGCTTGCCACCGCTACCACGAAGACAAGCTGTGCGAAGGTGCGCCGAAAGAACCGTGATGGCAGATCGACAAACACATCTTGATAGTTACTCGCCGATGACACGTTGATGGTGACATGTCCAACCAATACGCGAAGCAAATGAGCCACCCACGGCAATAGCGCATACGTTGTCAACGCTCCCCAGCGTCCCGATGCGATTGCGGCATACGGCAAAGGCACCGCCGCATACATCGCCGTGGCTGCAATGCGTCCGCTCCGCACAAGAAACACCGAAGCAAAGCGCCACGCCCCCAAGTAGCCAACTAATGGCAAGCAAATAACAAGCAGGGTTCGTAGAAGTTCCATCTTGCCCAGAGTCGCGATGGAGCCCGCGGACACAAGTGCCATTCCCGTTGGCGAGGCAATTTCATGTCCGAAACCTGCGCTCCACCATCCTGAAGCAAACGCCGAAAATATATCCCGTGCTCCGACGCCGAAATGTACGAACTGACCAACGCTTGAGACGCCATTAACAAATAAAGAACGTGAACCAACAACAAGCAATGCAACAAGAACAAGCCACAAGACCGTCACTGGTCGGCGAGATACTTGAACATCGCCTGTTTCTTGACTGTATTGCGCATCTGCCAAACCTGAGACACGGGCCCTGCGGCGCAAGTACGCATTAACACGTGCACTGCCCCGCATTTGCAGGGCGCGTATTTCACTGTCGCGCACATTGCGGTATGTAGATGTCTCGCGACGTCGACGAGCAATCGTGCTCGTCGACAATGGCAAGGTTGCCAATGCACGCAAAACATGTAGACCGCGTCGTGGCTGTCCGCTCACCACCGCCACGATTGACTGAATGAGGCTGAAAGCGACAAGCTGCAATAGAACAAGCGGCAAGTACGCGAGCGAAGACATCGACACAACGGTGCGCATACGTTCACGCTCTGCCTCAAGAGGCAGATCAGCAATAACATCTGGTGGGATCCGTTCTGCAAGTGAACCACGGTGACGAGCCACTGCTGTAGGAACAATGACAACACGCGCGCCGGTGGTGTGCACACGCCAACACAAATCAACGTCGTCACCCACGAGAGTCAACTCTGAACGAAATCCACCGATCACTCGAAATAAATCGGCACGTATGAGAAGTGCCGCAGTGCTGAGAACGAATACGTCTTGTACGTGATCGTGCTGTTCTTGGTCTTTCTCGTCAGGTTCCGCATACGGCGAACGCTCACCGAAGCGGTCAATTGCCGTCCCAACATCATGAATGACCTGCGGGTCATCCCATTCAACCAATTTTGGGCCGACCATTCCCGCATTAGAGCGATACAACTCTTCCACCAGTCGACTGACCGCATCGGGGGCAAGTGCTGTGTCGTCGTGCAAAAAAAGAAAAAAGCCGCTAGAACCTTCGACGAGGTCCAACACTGCATTACAAGCAGCGCCGTACCCCGTATTTGTTCCCAGGAAACGCACGATCGCTGAGGGAAGATATGTGGCGATCTGGTCCACAATCCACTGGGCGCGGTCACCTGACTCGGTGCCCGAGACAAGCATCAGTGTCTGTAGATGTGGATAATCCTGGTCACGCAGTGACGTGAGGGTGTCGATCAACCACTCTCCTGGCGCGTGCACCACACAGGTGGCAACCACTGCCGGAACATTGGGATTGGAAGTACTTTCAGACACGCTGCATCGAGGCTAGTGGCGCACATACGCACACGACTGTCAGTTGCATATGGCACAGACAATGAAGGCAAAGGCGTGCGATTCTCTGTGTTCTTCTGCGATTCTCTGTGTTCTATGGACAGACAACTAGCCTGACGGGCAGTGTCTGACGCGTCTGCTACTCCCACTTCATCGCGGGCCCCACTTCCAGAAGGCACCTTGCCCGTCGCGGTGGGGCTCATCGTTGCTGGTCTTTCAAGTTATGCGTTTTTCAAAGTAGGCCAGCAAGCGTTAGGCAAAGAAGACTTCAAACCGATCGTTGCCTTGTGGTTCACAACGTTTGTGTTTGTGCCCGGGTTCTTCTTACCGGTCGAGCAAGAGGTCGGAAGAGCGTTGGCCCATCGCCGCGCACTCGGACACGGCGGTCGTCCGGTAGTAATGAAAATTTTGCCACTCACAGTAGGCATCACAGTGATTTTGTCGGCGGGAGTACTGACAGTTGCACCATGGCTCACAAATGATTTTTTTGAAGGCTACGGCGTTGTCACAGCAGCGATGATTTTGGCGTTTGCGTGTTATGCGCCCACTCACTTGTCGCGCGGTATTGCATCTGGATCAGCACGCTTTGGCGCATACGGCATCATCCTTGGCCTTGATGGACTCATTCGAATCATTGCCTGTACAGCATTGTGGCTAATGGGAGTCGACAACGTTGGGGCATACGCACTAACCGTTGCCGCGTCACCCATCGTTGGTGTTCTTATTGTTGGCGCACGCGGCGATTTGCACACCGACCCCGGTCCTCCTTCAACATATTCCGAAATCACTCCAAACCTTGGATGGCTACTGATTGGCTCAATCATGTCCGCGGCATTAATTAATGCAGGTCCACTTGGAGTGAACATTTTGGCTGACTCTTCTGAAGCTGCAAAAGTCACCGCATTTGGTAACGGAGTGTTGTTGTCACGCGTGCCTCTGTTTTTATTTCAAGCAGTGCAAGCTGCCCTGCTGCCGCGTCTTGCGCGGTTGGCAGCACAAGGAGATTTACGAGAATTCCGCGAGGGACTTCGTCGCCTCATGATTGTCGTTGTCGCGGTGGGGGCAATCGGGGTGCTCGGCTCATTTGCCATGGGTCCGGCAGTGCTTGATGTTGTGTATGACGGCGGTCTTGACCGCAGCACTCTCACAATGCTTGCCGCATCTAGTGCAATATTCATGTTGGCATTAGCGACATCACAAGCAGTTATTGCACTGCAGGGACATCGCCTTGTTGCACTTGGTTGGGTCACAGGAATGGCGAGTTTCGTGCTGGTGACCGTGGTTGCCAGTGATGATCTCTACTGGCGCGTTGAGATGGGCCTCGTAGTCGGCACTACCTTGTCGCTCATTGTCTTTGTGTTGTCACTTCGCAGTCGCATCGCAGCGGGTGCAACGCCCGATGTTGAATCAATGATTGACGGCGTGTTCGAAACACCGCTAGAAAATTAAATTATCTCAATCGTGCAGACTCAAGCGCGAGATCATTTTGGACCATCATCTTAACGAGTGACGGAAAATCAACTTCTGGCTTCCAACCCAATTTCTCACGCGCTTTCGCGGCATCACCAATGAGATAGTCCACTTCTGCAGGACGGAAATACTTTGGATCCTGTCGAACGTATTGTTGCCAATCTGACAACCCGGCTTCCTCAAATGCAACATCGAGAAATTCTTCAACAGAATGAGTTTCTCCTGTTGCAATCACGTAATCATCGGGAGCGTCTTGTTGCAACATCAACCACATTGCCCGCACGTAATCGCCAGCGTAACCCCAGTCGCGTTTTGCATCAAGATTGCCGAGTACAAGTTCGTCTTGCACACCCAACTTGATGCGGGCAACTGCATTCGAAATCTTTCGTGTTACAAACTCGAGACCACGTCGTGGACCTTCGTGATTAAACAAAATCCCCGAGCACGCAAACATGTCGTAGCTCTCTCGGTAATTCACGGTGATGTGATGTCCAAATACTTTCGCGCAACCATATGGCGACCGTGGATGAAATGGTGTCATCTCTGTCTGGGGTGTCTCACGAACTTGTCCATACATCTCTGACGATGAGGCCTGGTAAAAACGAATTGGGTTGCTGTTGTTGCCCCCCACCATGCGCACTGCCTCAAGCATTCGCAGGACGCCAACACCCGTGATGTTCGAGGTGAGCTCGGCCATCCCAAACGAAATCGCTACGAATGAAATTGCGCCAAGGTTGTACACCTCATCGGGCTGAGCCTGCTCCACCGCTGACACCAGGCTGCGAAGATCTGCAAGGTCGCCCGAGAGCAACTTCACATACGGCATCTCGATCGCAATTTGTTGAGCCCGAGGATTATTCTGGCCTTTCCACATGCCGTACACCTCATAGCCCTGAGTGTGTAGGAACTCAGCGAGATGTTGACCGTCTTGGCCAGTGATTCCAGTAATTAGGGCGCGGGGCATGAACAACCTCGTGTTTAGCAATTGCAAATGGAAACCGTACCACCGCCACTATGGAACCAGACGGTCTTTCTCTCATACTTCTTGCGGTGGTGCGCCCTATCCTGTGCGCAATGATTGCGGTTCTTGCAGGTGGCGTTGGGGCCGCACGATTTGCTCGTGGCCTTGTGCAAGCAGTAGCCGCCCGGGATGTCACGATGGTGGTGAACACTGGCGATGACACACAGTTACACGGGCTCTACATATCACCCGACATTGACACGGTGATTTACACATTGAGCAATTCCATTGATCCTGAGAAGGGCTGGGGACTTGCAGGCGAAACGTGGCGGGCCATGTCGGCCCTTCAACGCTTTGCGACAACACGGCCAGAATCATCTACCGCAGGAACAACGTGGTTCAACTTAGGTGATGCAGATCTTGCCACTCACATGTACCGCACAGCGCGACTTTCCGAAGGTGCATCGCTACAACAGGTGACATCGGAAATTCAACAATCTTTTGCTGTAGAAGCCACGATTATTCCGATGACAAATGATCAAGTGTCAACACAAGTGGTCCTTGCTGCGCATTCACCAATACAACCGAATGAAACCATTTCTTTTCAGGAATATTTTGTAAAGCACCGCCATGCCTTACCAGTTGCTCGCATCGACTTCGACGGCATCGAAACGGCGTCATGTATTGCTCTGCCACACTTGACGGAGGCAGACGTCGTTATTGTCGCTCCCTCGAATCCCATCGTGTCAATTGGGCCGATTGTGTCATTACCGCACGTTCAAGCCACGTTGATGAAGCGGCGCGATTCAGTAGTAGCGATCTCTCCGATTGTGGCGGGAGCCGCCCTCAAAGGTCCTGCAGACCGAATGTTGACCGAATTAGGACATGACGCCAGTGTTGTAGGGGTCGCGCGCATGTACGCGCCATGGTGTTCCACGCTCATCATTGACAATGCTGATGCACACCTTGTAGACGCGGTGAAGAAAGAAGGAATGGAGTGCGTGGTCACTAACACGATCATGTCGTCTCCAGAAATTGCAACCGATCTCTCCCGCGTTGCATTACAGGCGGTCACATCATGAGTCGGCTGACAATTTGGGGGGTTGATGGCATCGGTGAGATTACCCCTGGTGATCAAGTTGGCGATGTCATTGTTGAAGCGTGTCGAGATGCACCAAATGGTCCATTACAAGACGATGACGTTCTTGTTGTAACGCAGAAAATCGTCTCGAAGGCTGAGGGTCGTTTAGTAGCAATTGATGCCAGCGATCCTTTGTCTCATAAGAAACTCGTGGAAGACGAAGCTGTACGCATCGTGCGGCGTCGTGGAGATCTCATCATCACCGAAACAAAGCATGGATTTATTTGTGCAAATAGCGGCGTCGACTTATCAAATGTGGAAAGTGGTTATGCGGCACTTCTTCCACTCGACAGCGACAAATCCGCTCGACGTATCAGAGACATCGTGCGTAGCAAACTTGGTGTCAGCGTAGGCGTGATCATCAGCGACACATTTGGTCGACCATGGCGACACGGTCTTACCGACATCGCCATTGGCGTTGCCGGAATTGCAGGAGTGATTGATTTACGCGGCACTGAGGACGCACTTGGTCGAACAATGGCAGTCACCGAGGTTGCTGTTGCTGATGAGGTTGCGTCCGCAGCCGAATTAGTGATGGGGAAATCAACGGGTATCCCTGTTGCGGTTGTGCGTGGTTTGAATAGCGCATGGTTCAGAGATGCGTCTGTAAAAGAGCTCATCCGCTCAGCACAAGACGATTTGTTCCGTTAACAGCGATATCTGAGGGCGCCACTTAGGAGCGCAACAATGTGAGACCCTGTTCTAAGGAAGTGAACGGCGACCACCCAAGTTGGATACGAGCGCGAACAGGAGACAACGCCAAACGTGACACGTCATGTGGTCGTGCACTACTGCTATGTGGTGAAAGCGAAGTTACCCCTGCCATTATCTTCCAAAGATCCTTAATCGACAGCTGTTCTCCCGTGCCAATATTCACCACGAGTCCGCCGGCACGATCAATGGAACGAACGAGGGCATCAACAACATCATCGATATACACGAAGTCGCGAGTCTGTTTCCCAGCACCATGAATGATCGGTGCTTTCCCTTCTTCGAGTGCATAAAGAAAAGAGGCAACCACTCCGTCTTCTGGACGTTGACGTGGTCCGTACACAGTGCCAAGTGCAAGCACAGTGAATTCGATCGCGTGCAATTCGCGATACACGGTATGCAGATCGGAAATGGCTCTTGCAATGACCTCTGCCGCAAGTCGAGGTTCAGACAGATGACCTTCTTTGATGGGAATGTCGCGAGCCGCGACATCGCCGTACAACAACGTGCTTGGTTCTGTGGTGACAACCTTTGTGACTCCCGACAATCGCGCCGCCTCAAGTACTGCAACAGCAGACGCCATTGATGCCATCGCACCTGCAAGATGTGATTGTGACGGCGTCAGCGCCGCCAAGTTAAAAATCACTTCGGGACGACGCAACGACACCAGCTCGGTAAATTCGCGCGCACCGATTGCTAAATGCTGAAACTTAAAATGTCCCGCCGCAGCCCGCGCTTCGGCAAGATTTGTCAGACTCCCACTTGATAAGTCGTCAACAACATCAACTTCATGGCCTTCGGCAAGGAGACGATCAACAAGGTGTGAACCAACAAAACCAGCGCCCCCACACACCATGATTCGACGAGGCGCCATCGTGATCAGTCCTTCGCCATTGTTGCCGGGTCTGGAATGGCACAATCGCTCACTGTTTGACCATCAGACACAACACCCTCAGTGCCAATCACCGCTCGCGTCACAGATGCCCCGTTATGAATCTTGCCCATCACTAATGATTCTTCCACTCGCGCACGAGCCCCCACGTGAGCACCAGGCAAAATCACAGAATCAACCACGATTGCTCCTTCACCGATTACCGCATGATCTCCGATCACACTGTGAGTAATCACCGCTCCTATCCCAATGTGTGCTTGCGGCCCGACGGAAGCGAGGATGCGATCTCGAGTGCCATCGATGAGATCAAGATTGGCTTGCAGATATGTCTGCGGACGACCTGTATCGATCCAATAACCATTCATCACAGTTGCGCACAACACGTGGTCACGAGCCATGGCGGGAAACACCACTCGTTCAATTGATAAAGGCTGATTTTCCGGGATACGCGCAAGCACCGACGGTTCTAATACGTATGTTCCTGCGTTGACATTGTGACTATCGGATTCGTGTGGTTGAGGTTTTTCAACGAACCGTTGTACCCAACCATCTGCATCGGTTTCTACAACACCAAATTGTGATGGATCATCAACCGTGATGAGTCGAATAGTTCCTTCGGCGCCCTGAGAGCGGTGAACGTTAATGAGTGCCCGATAATCAATGTCGGTGAGAATGTCGCCATTCACAACGATAAACGTGTCATCGATACCCGCGAATCGTGCCGCAAAACCAATTGCTCCTGCGGTATCCATTGGTTCTGGCTCGACGGCATATTGCAGAGCAACACCACCACACACATTGTCGGGGAATGCCTCTAAAAAAGGTTCTGGCTTAAAACCAATTGCTAACACTGCTTCGTCAACTCCGGCTGCGCCGAGACCAGCTAACACGTGTTCTAGCAAACGAACATTTGCTACCGGCAGAAGCGGTTTAGGAATACTAAATGTGAGAGGACGAAGGCGCGTTCCAAAACCGCCAACAAGGACCACCGCGCGCATCAGCCGCCAGTGGTGTCAGTTGGTGCGTCCGTGGAAGGAGTACCGGGTGTTGTGGTCTGAGATGGGAGCGAGTCACTTGCACCCTCCACCGTTGTTGTTGGTGCTGCCTGACCAGAGTCGATGGCGCCCAACTCGGGCAAGTTTGCTGCACTTTCTGGTTTCGGCACATCGACACCAGGAGCAACAATTGCAACCGTGAACGCCATGCCGTCACGATCAACACGCAAATTTTTAAAATCGGTAATGAATGTACGGCCCTTGCCCGGATCGTCGTAACGATCCCACACCACCATCTTGATCTGTGGTGTTACTTCTTTGCCGCTGGAGTCTTTGCACTTGTAATCGTCAACGTCATACACCTGTCCACCGTTTTGGTCGGCAGGAAATGCGATCTTGTCTTGCGTGACTTCAATGTCGTACACCTTGAAGAAGAGATCCAACTTTGCGCGGGTACCGGTGGCAAACGCTGCAGGGTGCCAGTGGATGACACCATCGTCATGGCTGTGAACGCCGTACTTCAGGTAGTCAGGATCAATCGGTTGCTCTTTCGTGCCAACTAACGGTGGCAAGAATGAATCACATACGTAAAAACCATATGACAAGTGCCAGTGGTCGTTGATTGTTGGTGGCGTGTTGCTGTCGGGGGCAGACTGACGCGAATACGCAACAAGTAATAGACCAGCGATGATGACAGCAGCCATCACACCAGGAAAGACAGTTCCGCCCTGAAAGCGAACCTTCTTGCCTTTGCCCTTTTGCGCGAGACGCGCAACACGTTTTGCTGATGAACCACTAGTCACAAGTGCCACAGGATACCTGCCATTAGGCAAGAGAACTGATCAACAGCAGGTAGGAATCGGCCACCACCGCAGGCGATACATGCGTTTCGACCCAGACACGCCCGCTTTGTCCCATCTCGATCATCCTTGCGCGATCATTTCGCAATTCATTCAATGCGGATATGAAAGATGCTTCGTCGCCAGGTTGAACCACAATTCCTGCGCCACTGGCAGCCAAAATGCGCGGCACCTCGGTGTCCGCATCGATCGCTGCAACGATGGGGCGAGCAGCGGCAAGGATGCTGTAGGTCTTTGACGGGACACTCACCGATCCAAGCCCCGCCCGCAATGGCACCACGTGTATGTCGGCACTAGCCAATACTTCTGGTACCCGTTCCGCTGGTTGATAATCAACAAACTTCACATTTGCCAAGGTTTTTGCTGATTCCTGCAACAACGTGCGTGCACTACCTTCGCCATTTATCACGAAGACAACGTCAGGCAATTTTTTGGCAGCAGCCAACAACAAATCAAGTGATTGAGAAAATCCGACATTTCCTGCATACATCACGACTAGTTCATCTCCGATGCCGAGCTCTGTTCGATATTTTGTGTCTCGAGAAAGAGGAGTGATGTGTGTTGCATCAACAAAATTGGGAATCACCACAACTTTGCCCTGATGCTTCGAGGGAAGTTTTGCAACAAGGTTGCGGCGCAAGTCTTCTGATAACACCACCACTCGGTCACTGCGCTTATAACTCACACGCTCCAGCCATGACGCACAAGAGATAATTGTTTTGTTCGAAATTGCCCCGGTCTGAATTGCAGCATCGGGAAACACATCTTGAATATTGAAGACAAGAGGTGCACGACGCAGTCGTGCCGCACACCACCCAGTAAGACCCAGTGTTAGTGGTGGTGACATTGCAATCACCGCGTCGATACGGCGCCGAAAACCACCCGCTGTCATCGAACACCACCCAGCCACAATGCTGAACAATGCAAAACCGACCGCACGCCGTAATAGCGATCGTTTGTCTTTGCCGGGAAATGGGTGAATGCGCGTAATTGTTCCCCACGTTGTTTTTTCTCGACGCACTAATCGTCCGGTCCAACCTGACTCAATCCGATGATTGCGATACCACGGCAAAGACGTGACGACGTGTATTTCACAACCTGCTGCCACCATCTCTTCAACAATGCGTGTCATCACATCGCCTGTTGGTGCGGTGTCGGGAGCAAAGTGTGGACACAGCACCACAATCCTTTGCGGTTTTAGCGATGAGATGTTCGATGACGACAGATGTGAAGACGACATAGCCACTACTGCACGACTTTCTTGTACACCCGAAGAAGTGCTTCCGCTGAAGTGGCAACAGTGAACATCCGTGAGCGTTCATACCCCGCCTGTACAAATTCACTTCGTCGCATACGCACCACATGGAGTGCTTTCCCCCACGCTTCCTGTGTAAGTGGGAGAACGACTCCAGCATCACCTACAACTTCGGGCAAACTCGTTTGATCACTACACACCACCGGCGTACCCATTGCCATGGCTTCAATCACCGGTGCTCCGAAGCCTTCGTATTCACTTGGAAAGACGAGGGCTTCCGCCATTTGTATCAACCCGTTGCGATCTGCTCCGTTGACGTGGCCGAGGCGCAACACTCTCGAAGAGAGTCCCCGTTCGGCAATGGCATTTGCAACGTCGAGTTCAGCGTTGCCTTGCGCGCCAGCACATACCAACACCAATTCGGGATCGGCAAAATCTCCCACACCATTTGCCATGAGATCTAACAAAAACAAATGGTTTTTATGAGGGTGCGTGATCGCAGGAAAGAAAATCATTCGTCGAGATTTGATTCCATACCGTTCGCGCAATGTGCGCTCGTCAGTGATATCAGTCGTAATGGTGAATTCAAGACCATGCGGAACAACCGAAATCTTTTGTGCGCTAATCGAAAAGTGTTGCATCAATGTGCCTGCCACAAACTGCGATGGGACGGTGATGTGAGTGGACCGACGAAGAGATGAAGGAACAGAGATCCGTAAGTAGGCGCGCTTCATTGGACGCACATACTCTGGATACTGAGTCCATTGCACATCATGAAGAGTGACCACCGTAGGTGTTGTACCCCTGCGGGGGACCGTGCCGCCGCCGTGGTGGACAAGGTCGAAGTCTTTTGTCTGTCGAGCAAGCCACGTGTGTTCAAGCCACACTCGCTGGGGCCGACTCAAGCAATCGGAGGGTGCTTCAACTATCTCGAAATGTTTCGCGATGTCTGGATGGCTGGTTGCAAATCCGGACGGAGCAAACACCACCACCGAGAAATCGTGTTTCACAATCGAAAGACCGAGAAGTTGACGAATGAGATATTGCTCACTTCCCCCAACACCAGGAACACACCACAGCAGGTTCATTGCAATGCGTTGTGTCATAGATGATCCGTATTCGTGGATTTTGATCTTTCAATGACCTCACGATAAACATCAACCGTTAACTGCGCTGTGTCTTGCCACGTCATTTTTTGCACGCGCTCACGCCCCGCCGCAGATAACTCATCGACACGTAAAAGTGCTTCACGAATACCGGCAGCAATCGACGACAGATCAAGAGGATCAACGAGCACGGCCGCTCCTCCAGCCACTTCTTCTGTAGACGTTCCGCGCGATGTCACGACTGCAGTGCCTTGTGCCATTGCTTCGAGAATGGGCAGACCAAATCCTTCCCACACAGACGGATACGCAAGAACTGTCGCAGCTTTATACAACGCTGCCAAATTGTGCTGATGGACACTTCCCAAAAAGGACACTGGCATGTCATGAGGAATAACGGGAACATCTCCCCAACCTTCAACCCCTGCAATCACCAGTGGGAGTCTCTCTGGCATTCGATTCATTGCTTCGATAAGTCGAGACAAATTCTTTCTGGGCTCCATCGTGCCAACAAACAACACAAACGTGTCAGGCAAATCATATGTTGCGCGAACCCGTGCCACGTCGACGTCAGTTGGCGAGTCAACATGAACCCCAAGTGGCACTAGACGCAGATCTGACTTTTTGAAACCAACTTCAATACAATCTTGCATCGTTGCATCTGATGAACACATAATGATGCAATGACGTTGTTTCAGAATTTCAAGACTCTTGCGAAAAATACGATTCCCTCGTTTTGTAAAAAATTCTGGGTATCGCAGAAATGCCAGATCATGGATTGTGACAGTGAGGGGCAACGAGGTGGCGGGAGGAATGATGGTGGTGCCATGTACGAGATCAATGTCGCTACATACCGATTCCACTTTGGGCCAGCCAAAACGCAACCATGACTCGTACAGAAGCGGCCGACCGAATGGCAATGTCGCAAGCGATGACTCCAGATTGAGCGCGATGTTTGGTGGCCCTTTATGCCGGCCCGCAAACGGCACCAACGTCACATCATCTCGGTGTAGAAGCTCGCGCGCCACCTCGACTGCAGACACCGCAGTTCCACCAGGAACACGGTGCCAGCACTGTTCAAGGCTGTAGGCAACACGCACGTCTCTCATTCTGTCTGCTGTCGTCCTACGATGTAATGCATGGCTTCATTTTGGGCTAACCGACCCGTTGTAGTGACTGGCGGTAATGGCTTTCTTGGACGGGTGGTCGTTGAGACCTTGCGCGCATCCGGTGCCGAGGTTGCCGCACCGACTCATGATGAATGTGACCTTGTTCTGCCTGAAGCCTGCCACGACATGTTGGCCATGTATTCCCCCACCCACGTCATTCACCTTGCAGCACGTGTTGGCGGGATTGGGTATAACCAAGCGGAACCCGCGCGCCTGTATCTCGACAATTTATTAATGGGCACAAATGTGATCGAAGCATCTCGCGCCCACAACATCGAGAAAACCATTTTGATGGGCACGGTGTGTTCGTATCCAAAGTTCACGCCAGTGCCATTTAAGGAAACGTCTCTCTGGGATGGCTATCCAGAAGAAACAAACGCACCGTATGGAATCGCAAAGAAAGCGCATCTCGTGCACGCACAAGTGAACGCTGCGCAATACGGCCAATCATTTGCCTACCTCATCCCCACCAACCTGTATGGCCCTGGCGACAAGTTCCACCCCACCGTTTCTCATGTCATCCCCGCACTGATTAAAAAGTGTGTGGAAGCGAAAGAATCTGGCGCCGACAAGATCAACGTATGGGGAACCGGCGCTGCTAGCCGCGAATACCTGTACGTGGACGACGCTGCAAAAGCCATAGTTCTTGCAGCTGAAGTTCACAGTGGGACAGAACCCATCAACTTGGGAACGGACCGCGAAGTAACCATTCGTGAGACAGCAGAAACAATCGCACAGGTGACTGGTTTTACTGGCGAGTTGGTGTGGGACTCGTCTAAGCCAGACGGCCAACCGCGCCGACGAATAGATCCGTCGCGTGCAGAACAACTGCTCGGGTGGCGGGCGCAAATGCCTTTTCATGAAGGTCTCGAACGAACAGTTGAGTGGTATCTCGCCAATCGTGCCATCGCCGAAATGGCTCCGCGCTAGTCACCCATACACTTTGCAACGTGGAATTTCCCCCTCCCACACCGGAATACTGCACGCGCCATCCCGATGAGGTCACTGGTCGTCATTGCACAAGGTGTGATCGACCTGCGTGTGCTGCATGCCTCGTTCAAGCAGCCGTGGGATCACAATGCATCGATTGCGTGCGGTCGTCTCGACCACCGATGGCTACTCGCGTTCGCCGCTGGAATGCCACACGGTCAGACCTTGCAACGCGCACGTTGATCGCGATCAACGCCGCCGTATTTGTGTGGGTGATTCTTGGTGGCACATCCGGAGTGTTGTCGGGATCGAATTTCAATGTTCGCCAGTACAACCTTGCACTACGTGAAGACTTCCTCGCCGACGGCGAGTGGTATCGAATGATCACCGCAGGATTTTTGCATTTTGGTGTCTTACATATCCTCATGAACATGATCTTGTTATTTCAACTTGGACAAATACTCGAACCAGCGCTTGGCTCACGCAGGTTTGTATTGCTGTATTTCGCTGCGCTCCTTGGTGGCTCAGTGGGGTCCATCATTGTGTCCCCCGAATCATTAGCCGGAGGCGCGTCTGGAGCTGTCTTTGGCCTTATGGCGGCGGCATCTGTTGCGCTTCACCAACGAGGTATTAATCCGTTCCAAACTGGCATCGGCACGATTTTGCTTCTCAACCTGTTGATCACTTTTGCCATCCCTGGCATTTCTATTGGCGGACACATTGGTGGAGCAATTGCAGGTGCTGCAGTTGGGTATTGCATGTTGCAACCCCAATGGCAACGCACAATGCCGTGGATTAGTTGGGTGTCCCCTATCGCTGCGATTATCGCGTCGTTCGTTGTTGCTTATTCAATCGTGTAGCGACAAAGAAAAACACTTTGTAGCGACTAGTGAAGAACTAGTGGCATGCGCCGCCGCAGCATCCACCACCATGGCGCATCTTTGGCCCTGGCGCAGAACGCAGTGCTTCGGCTGCTCCCCCCACTGATGAAAACGAGGCAAGCAATCGCACCGTGTCGTCATGGCCCTGCGGACATACAGCGGGGTCACTTGATTCAGACATGGGGCGACGCACCTCGAAGGTGTCCTCGCATGTGCGGCAACGAAAGTCGTACAACGGCATGAGCCAAAGTGTAGATCACTGTGGTTGACTGATATCTATGGATGTACGCGCTGCTAGTCCTCTACAAACTCGCCCCGCCGAGGTGCGCCCCGACCTAGAGCACGACACTCAGACCGGCGAACCAATTGTTGCCCACATTGTGAAGACCGAACCGGGTGAATCAGCAGCAGCCAAAGTGCTCGAAGCACGTATTTATGGAACCCCACTTGAGGCATTGTGTGGACACGTGTGGGTTCCCTCTCGTGACCCTCAACAGGTCCCCATGTGTCAAGCATGTAAAGAGATCTACGAGACGTACCGCATGTTCAACGAGAACTTGGGTGAAACCCCCGGCGAATAGTCGGCTATCGAAAATCTCGACTTGCTGTTGTGGCGGCAACGTGCAACGCAACAAGACTTTCTGCACGAATAGTGACAGCCCCGTCTGCACTCTGAGCAACTCCACGCACAAGAAGTGCAGGCGCACGTGTTGCAACATCACGATGTCGTGCCCAACATCCACGTGAACACACAACATTAATAAGACCTGTTTCGTCTTCAAGACTGATGAACGTGGCTCCTTTTGCAGTCATCGGACGTTGCCGATGTGTCACCACTCCCGCCACCAACACCTTGTGCGAATCTGTCATTGTTCCTGTATCAAACGTTTTTGTGCCAGTCACATCAAGAAGTTGTTGAGCAGTGATTACTCCAAGCTCAGTGAGACGTTCTCGAACAAACACCGTGGGATGCCCATCTGGTGAAATACCTGTTGCCCACAAATCTGCGATGGCTTCCTCAATTGGCTGCATTGCTGGAAGATGTGGAACCGATTGCAACGCAGTGATGTTGTCCAACATGTGACGACGCTGAGCAACGTGTGCCCCTGCTTTCCACAAAGAACTACGGCGATGTTCGGTGAAGCTTTTCTCGAATGCCCCGGCTGTGGCCAATGCTTCAATCTGTGCACGTGAAAGATCTGGGATACAGCGTCCGAGATGATCAATGGACTCATACGGTTGTTGACTGACAATGCGTTGTGACATATCAAGACTGATTCCCCGAACCACAGATATCCCAAGATTGATAGCTAACTGCGAACTGGAATCATCGTTTACAACAAGAGTTGCGAGCGCACCAGAAGAATTGATGTCGGGAGTGGTTACTACTACCCCATGACGACGAGCATCGCGCACCAAAGAATGTGGAGACCAAAATCCCATGGGTTGAGCATTGAGGAGTGATGCACAAAAAATTGCCGGCTCATGATATTTGATCCACGCTGACGCATACACAAGGTAGGCAAAACTTACCGAGTGACTTTCAGGAAAGCCATAACTTGAAAAAGATGCCATTTTGTGAAAGATCTGATCCGCCAAGTTGCCGGTGATGCCACGATCGGCCATTCCCTCATACAAACGACCTTTCAATTTCTCCATACGAGTACGTGACCGCTTAGATCCCATTGCTTGACGAAGTTGGTCGGCCTCTGAAGGAGTGAACCCTGCAACATCAATTGCCATTTGCATGAGTTGTTCTTGAAACAAAGGCACACCAAGTGTCTTGCCCAAACTGTTTTCTAAGAGCGGATGCAAATACGTGACCGGCTCTTTGTCATTGCGTCGTTTGATGTAGGGGTGAACTGACCCACCTTGAATAGGTCCAGGGCGAATTAGTGCGATCTCAACAACAAGATCGTAAAAACGCCGTGGTCGCAAGCGTGGCAAGGTGGACATTTGTGCGCGTGATTCAACCTGAAACACGCCTACCGTGTCGGCCCGACACAACATTGCATACACCTCGTCTTCCTGAGGAAGTGATGCGAGATCGAGGTCATATCCACGGTGTTCAGAAATGAAATCAATTGCATTATGCAAAGCAGACAGCATCCCCAAACCAAGAAGGTCGAACTTCACTAATCCGATAGCAGCGCAGTCTTCTTTGTCCCATTGCAACACGCTGCGATTTTCCATTCGTGCCCACTCCACAGGACACACTTCACTGACAGGACGATCACAAATCACCATCCCTCCTGAGTGAATGCCCAAATGGCGCGGCATGTCTTCAATCGAACCGGCAAGTTCAAGAACCGCACCTGATGCAGGTTCGTCGACAGAAACACCAAGAGCACGCGATGCATCTCGCACCGCAGAGCGGTACCGATACGTGATGACATTGGCTACCTGCGCCGCGTGATGACGCCCATATCGTTCATACACATACTGAATAACTTCCTCGCGTCGACCACTTTCGATGTCGATGTCGATGTCGGGTGGCCCATCTCGTTCGGGTGACAAAAAACGCTCAAACAACAAACCAAGAGACACCGCGTCTGCTTTTGTGATGCCCAAGGAAAAACACACAGCACTATTTGCAGCGCTCCCTCTGCCTTGGCACAAAATTGATGACCGTTCACAAAACTGAACAATGTCCCACACAATGAGGAAATACCCTACAAAACCCAACGACTCAATGATGTTGAGTTCATGATCGATTGTTTTCCACGCTCGCGAACGCAACGACAAATCCTCTTCACTAGACATAGGGCGTTTGCCGTATCGACGTGTTGCCCCATCTTCTGTCAACACTCGCAGATATGACATCTCAGTCATTCCACGAGGGCACGGAAATGGTGGCAGCTGTGGTGCGACCAACAACAAATCAAATGCCGCAGACGCACCAACTTCACCGGCAAGTTCCACAACACCGGGATATCTTTCAAAGCGACGCAATTGTTCTGTGTATGAGCGTAAATATGCAGTTGCTGCCGGAGCTAATTCGATGTCGACATCGTCGAGGCTTTTGCGTTGACGTAAAGCTGCAAATGCTCCAGCAATGCGATGCTGAGATGGAAGCGCATACAACACGTTGTTTGTTGCCACACACGACACGCCGCATTGATTTGCGATGCGCACTAACGCATCATTGCGGGCAACATCAAGAGGATGTCCGTGATTCCATAACTCCATCAACACACGATCGCTCCCAAATGCATCTACAAGTTGACGCGTGATGTTCTCAGCAGCGATTGGTCCGTGATTGATAAGTGCTTGCACTACCGCTCCTGAACCACCACCTGTAAGCACCCAACTAGAACCACGCACGGTGCTAGCGAGTTCATGTAGATGCACTTGTGGTTCACCTTTACGACCAGCAAGTTGCGCATGAGTAATTGCCCGCGAAAGAGGCGCATATCCTTTCGCTCCGTCTGCCAGCACCACTACATCTCCCGATGTGACAGCTCCTGAAAACGACTGACACCACAGTTCGGCTCCAAACACAGTGGGCAATGACACTTCACGTGCAGCACGAGCAAAACGCACCACTCCGTACAGACCGTTGCGATCGGTGAGCGCTAGCGCACCAAGTCCTAGTCGTGCTCCGTGTTCGGCCAGGTCTTCGGGGTGAGAGGCTCCTTCAAGAAAAGAAAAATTGGATCGGCAATGTAGTTCTGCGTACCGCGGTGGTAGCTCGGCGTACCGCGGTGGCGATTTTGCAGAGAACTGATCGGGCCCCATGAGAGCAGTGTACCGAACATACGTTCGCCCCTTGGATGGGTGGGCTTATGGTTTCAGCTTGTGACGAACTGCTCGCAAAGCCCCTATCAAAGCCTCATCAGCCACTGCTTCGGCGTCGGCATAGGAAAACCATGCAGCTTCTGGGCTCTCTCCTTCACCGGGGTGAGGGACCTCATGGGGAGCAACTATGAGATAGCGAACGTCAAGATGGGTATGCCCACGTGGTCCAGGGTGAACATCTACATGGGCAAACATCGGCGTGTCTGTGGCGTGTCGCACATCGAGACCGGTTTCTTCGCGTGCCTCTCGCAAAGCGGCATCACTGATTAACTCGCCAGCATTAATATGACCACCAGGCTGCAACCACAATCCAAGACGTTTGTGTTTATGCAACACCACTTGATCAGACCCATATAACTCACTCACAACAATCGCCGATGCTGTGATGTGTGTGAGATCAGCATCTTCATTACATGGATCGGCCAATATCGGAACAATCCGCAAAAATTCCGACATAGAAAACTCTTCTCGAGCATCTATTGGAGTGTGCAGCGATATGAGAGTCGTTATTTCTTGCACTGTTATTTCTTGCACTGTTCTCTCATGCGATGCCATCATCATGATGTTATTAGCACAACGTTATTGATATGACGCAATGATCTTCCATTGACGTGATTCCACCGATAACAACCACGCAGCAGTGCTCTCGCCAGAAGATGCAACCACTTGCAAACGCGCATGACGTCTCCAGCGTTGTGGATCCCACCACCGTTCTTCCACCGGCCATGGTCCAGCCCATGCAACAACGTTCCATGACATTCCGTCGGCAAAACACACGTGTGTCGGGTCTGACGACAAATCATGTCGACCGGTGACAACAACTGCTCGTGACAATGCATCACGCAAAACAACTGGCACTTCGGGATGACACAACGTAATTGGACGCGGAGTGGGAACGCTGCCATTCCACTCATTTTCTTGCACACTCCTTCGATCATCATCGTTGTGTAGATCCACTTGCGACATATTGATAGCACCAAACGTGGAGACATCGCGACCGCCCTTGTGCACAGGAACGGTGATCTGTGCGTGCTCATCGGCAACTACTGCACGCGCCAGTGCCCTCACCACTCGCTCGGTGTTATCCGAGCGCACATCCCACAACGTGACCGCATCTGATGCAATAGAGCGACATTCGAGGCTTTCAAATACCACAGCAGAAATGTATGACGTGGGGTGCTCCTCGTTATTGGCGTCGCCTAACCAATGCCGAAGTTGCCAGACGAGGCGCTCTGTTATTGACTTCCCGTCAAAACCACGTGTATCGCACCAAATGCGTTCGTTGTGTTCCCCATGATCTGTCTCACAACTAATACGCAACCGCAGACACTGCAATCCCTGAAAAGACACTTCCTGCACAAACTCATCTATTGATGTTTGTGTCATAGCTACCACTATCGATGAATCATTCATGGCATCACTGAGTCCATGATGAGCCATGTTGTCTAGATCAGACACTTTCACAACAGGCTTGTGACCAATAGATGGAATAAAAAGTTCGGTGTCTTGTCCTGTTGCCAACGCAAACACGTGCTGACCGACAATACCGAAACGATCGATGAGCGGTGTTTCACCTACATCAACAACGTGTCCAAGGGTGTGCAGTCCTAGATGCTGAAAAACCGCGACAACATCGGCTGCAATGTCTGTGTACTCAAACAACACCTGCACAGGCAGTACGCGCAAGAGATCGTGAGTATCTCGCGATGCCACAACCACAGGTGCACGACTATGACATGACTGAGCAGATGCAAGCCGTGCGACAAATCGACTATCTCCTACCCCAATTCCACACACAAGATCTGGGAATAGTGATGTAATCACTGTGTATACATGTTGCACTAACGCGTCTTCTCCACCGAAATAACGCGCTGGGCCGCGAACGGGGAAAAGAAATGAGTTGTGATTATCCACTTCAAAATGCGCAGTGATGTGATCTAACTCAGAAACAATTGCATCAAATTTGTTGTTGTGCCCTGTGACTACATCGTGATTCCACTCGGGAAACGACAAAATAAGTGTTCGCATGTGCATGACATTGCTTTATGCAGCACAACTACTAATACTGCCCTGAGCATTGGGAAGCACTACTTGAGCAGAAGCCCTGCGATGTTGACGATCGTTGAAGACCACACGAACATTGCGCGACACAAGTCGATCAGTAAATACCCACTCAGAGACGTTTGCGGTAATCACCGCATCGGTACGAAAAGTATGTTGTCCCAGCAGCAGCACAGTGCTTCCATGTCGCTGAGCGCGTGCTGCGATAGCACGAGCAGCAGAGGGTGTACACCGAGGTGATTGAGCAACAACAAAATCAAAACCCTCTACAAGGCTCGCCAGAACATGTGCTTGCTGCGAAGACGTTGCTTTCTCAGAACACTGCGCTGACACAACTCGGTGCAAAGCAACACCAATATCGGCCACTGCTTGCATGTTGAGCGAGGAAAGATTAAAAAAACATGCCCATGCGTTGTCTTGTGTGCTTGCAGCTATTGCTGCGCATGCAAATGACACAGCTGCCTGACCGCAACAGTCATAGATGACACCGGGTTCGAGCCCACCACGAGGAAACAATGGCTGAAGAGATGGCACCACAGGACGACCATGTAAGGCTGTTGTGCGCTGCAGTAACTGTTGAGCAGTGCTGACAGTTCCTGGCATCTGTGCCAGTACTGATTGAACCGATGTGCTGCGGGTCTCCATACCCGGCTACTGTACCGAACACATGTTCGATACTTAAAAAGTCAGCTGGATTTTTCTGCCCAACGAGCTCGTGCTGCGGCAGAACGTTCCAACAAATGGGCTGGAACACGTGAGTCCACAACTGGCCCACTTCCTGCATCGCTACTTGCTGATTCTGTTGCAGCAGCTGGCGCTTCCACCTGTGCCATCAATTCTTCTGCTGACGGTGGCGCCATACCTGGCTTCCAGTATTGATACAGATCACGCACAATTTCAGTGAGACCTTGTGCAGTTGCACCAGGTGCAAGAGTGCACGTGACGATGTTGCCAAACACATGAACGCCAGACACTTGACCTGTTTCAAAAAGACGTCGCGCCACAACCGCAGCAGGTCGCGTTCCTTTTGTATCAACTTCGCCTGCGAAACGTTCGTGCCCCATTCCGGTGAGTGAACGATTTGTCTCAAACCGCACGGTGGCGGCAACAACACTGCGTTTTTCTTCGACTGCAACTGGCTGACCCATGACTCTCACGCTAGCCGCGACACAGGTCTCCCTGCCGATTCCATCAACACAAGTTCCAGGAGTGTCGGTGAAATTCACAGGCGCCCATTGATCTGATCGCCTCACGATGTTGGGCTGATCCGTACCCCTTATTCGATGCCCAGCCATATGCGGGAAATTGTTCGTGGAGGTCCACCATTAGGTGGTCACGTTGCACCTTCGACACAATGCTGGCCGCTGCCACACTTGCACACACCTGGTCTGCTTTCACTTGTGTCACAACTCGCATGCGGTTCGCATCACTCAGGTCGCTGTCATGTCGAGCAGAAAGCCATATTCCTGATGACGTTGTTACTGATGATGACGTTGTCGATAACCAATCGAAAGGACCATCCAAAATCACCACGTCTGGTTGTATGGCAAGCCCAGCTAGTGCGCGATGCCCCGCCAGCTGCAATGCAGCCATAATGCCGTGTGTGTCAATTTCTGATGCGTGTGCAATCCCTACCGCTGACGACACACACCACCCGCGCACTGGCTCCACAAGCGCCTCACGACGTTTTTCCGACAACAACTTGCTATCGGCTAATCCTTTGGGGATCTCTGCACGCAGCACGATGTCGCGATGAACAACAACAACTCCCACCATTACCGGACCAGCAATCGCGCCACGACCAACTTCATCCATGCCAGCAACAAATGTTGCACCGTTATCGACAAGTGCGCGTTCTGTTTGAAAGTCTGGAACAGGTCGTGGCATAACGATGACGAAATTAACTCTTGTGAAGACGAACTCAAGCAGTTGGGCGGGGCGCAGCGAGCAGCGTCTCACCCGACATGTCAGTGCTGTGCCATTGCTCGTTCATTAACCCACCCGCAATGACAATGCCTGGTTCTCCAGACATCTCCCACAACAATGCGGGTCGCTCTCCATGCCATCGAATGGCATATGACAACTGGTGTCGAGGGTCTGCAACAATTCCATGACACTCAAAATGTGCACCCCACCATGGTTCTGGAATGCCGTGTGGCAACACCGTGCACAACCCTCCAGATGGATGCGCTCCCACAAGAAGTGATTCCACCCACGCAATCATTCCAAGACCAGTTGGCGATATCGCAGGCAATGGAGCCACAGGGGTGTCTGCCATGCGCAACCACGTACGACCGATATCGGCTGCAGCAAGGTCGTCTCCGAGTTTTTCGCACACCCACGCAGCGGTTGCCATCAGATGAGGCGTGTCCCATGCCAGCAACGACGCACGTCGTTCTTTTTTGATGCGTCGTTGCACCGCATCGACAACATGAACGATGGTGTCATCGTCTGTTTCACCAAGTCGTGCAAGCTCAATCGCTCGATGGTCATCATGTTCTTTGTCAGAGACATATGACAACAACTGAAGATCGTCCAGCAGTAAAGCGCAGCGAATAGCCGATACTCCAGCGGTCAATGTGTGATCAGGCACCGAGATTCGTGACGCTACATTGCACGCTGATTCCCACCCCCGAACAACGTCTTGATAGCCAGGGATGTCATCGGGCAGTCGACCGGAGTGTGGGCGATCATGCAACAGACCAATACGTGTTGTTGCTGAATGTGCAAGCGGTAACACAATTGAATCGGTGGGTACATCAATTCCCTGTGGTGGATTATCAATCGTGGGTCGCGTCGTCAGTACATCTGAGCGTGTCACCGCAATTGCCACTGGCAAGGTGGATTCGTTTTCAAACTCAACAACAACCATGCCACCAAGATCAGCAATGCAATACGTGCGCTGCACAATGTCACCACTGGGGACTTTCATACGTGTTTCCACAACGGGATATCCTGCAAACCACTTCTGGCGAACCGACGGCTCTTTCGAAGGTGAATACCAGCGATCATCTGCTGCGACATGCCACGAAAGCGGTGCGGTGCCATCATCTGGCACCACAGTTCCTTCGTGGGTCACCCGTGCGCGCCACGGACGTGACCGAATGCCTACATAACGTTGAGGGGAATCCGTCATCAGTCGTTTTCTTGTTTGAGGGCTCGGGTCATCAGTGCTCGTGTGGCATCGCCAGCATGAACTCCGTGGTGACATACCGCAACAACTTGTTCGGTAATGGGCATCTCCACGTTGTACGCGCGTGCGAGATCCAAAACAGCGGCAGAACTTTTCACACCTTCAGCAACCATCGAGGTTGACTCGATAATTGAAGACAACGATTCACCTTGACCAAGTCGTCGACCAACAGTGTTGTTTCGACTCATTGATGATGCGCACGTGGCTATTAAGTCACCCATCCCCGCTAATCCAGCGAAGGTCTCAGGTCGAGCACCCATCGCAACGGCCAGACGTGTTATTTCAGCCAAACCACGTGTAATGAGCGCTGCACGTGTGTTGTCTCCGAACCCAAGACCAAATGCCATACCTGCACCGATTGCAATGACGTTTTTTACAACTCCAGCAATTTCACATCCGACCACATCGTTGTTGGTGTACATACGCCACGTGGGTCGATTAAACACATGTTGCAAATTTCGTGCAAGCGCAGCATCACTTGTTGCAATCACGCTTGCCGCTGGTTGGCCCTGGGCAATTTCACGGGCCAAATTGGGACCAGTCAGTACCGCCACGGGGCTCTGTGGCAATACCTCACTGATCACTTCAGACATCCGCAAACCTCTTGCGGGCTCAAGACCCTTCGTCAAACTGACGATGGGAACACCTAGCGCAAGGTGTGGAGCTAGTGACACGAGAATGTCGCGAAACCCATGTGATGGCACCGCCATCACAATCACGTCACTACCAGCAACAGCCTGTGTAAGAGAGTGGGTGGCATGCAATGACGGCGACAGCTCGACTTCTGGCAGATACGTGGGATTGCGACGTGTTGTCAAAATAGTCTGAACGACATCAGTGCGTCGCGCCCACAACACAGTCTCGGTGTTTAATGAGACAAGTGAGGCAACCGTTGTGCCCCATGAACCAGCGCCAATGACTGCGACACGTTGCGGCATCGATGCTGACATGTCACGAGCGTAGGCTGACTGGGTGCGCGTGGCACTTATTGTCCCAGTGAAATCTTTTGCAATCGCCAAAGGGCGATTGGCCGCTGCGTTATCTGACGATGAACGTGCGCACGTTGCAGAAGAATGCGCGACCCGTGTCATTGCTGCTGGTGGGGACTGGCCAACCTATGTGGTGTGCGATGACGACGCGGTTGCACAATGGGCGACGGATCATGGAGCAACTGTTGTGCGTTGCAGCGACAGTGGCATCGACGCAGCGGTACGTGCAGGACGTCGACAGGCACTACGCGACGGAATCGATCACGTGGTCATCGCCCATGGTGATTTACCACTGGCGCATCACTTTGATCACGTGGTGATAGCCGACACCATCACATTTGTCCCCGATCGCCACCGCGATGGCACAAATGTGATCGCGATGCCCGCCACGTCGCCTTTTGAAACAGCGTACGGACCCGGAAGCTATGCACGCCATGTGGAGCGTGCCAATGCCGACAAACTCACTCACCTCACCGTGGAAGACAATGACCTTGCACTTGACCTCGACACTGCAGATGATCTTGCTGAGTTACAAACGCGCGGTGAGATAACGAAAGGACCACCCTCATGAGCGCCAATGACCCCGGTCAACCTCCGGTTCCTGGCCTGAATCAGTCATCGATGAGTTATTCCGCATGGACACATAATCGCCAGGCGCCAGCCATTGCGCTATCGATTGGCGCACACCCAGATGATGTCGAGTTTGGAAGCGGAGGCACTTTGGCCAAATGGGCCGCAACAGGAACCGTTGTGCATCATCTCGTAATGACCGACGGGTCAAAGGGAACGTGGGACGTCAACGCTGACACATCTTCTCTGGTCTCTCTCCGCCAAGAAGAACAGCGCAATGCAGCTACTCGACTTGGCGCAACTGGCACAGTTACTTTTCTTGGTTATGTCGATGGCGAACTTCGCCACACCGACGAAACAGTCGACCACGTTGCTCGAGTCATCCGCACACTGCAACCAAACGTGGTGCTCACCCATGATCCATGGAAGCGATATCGGCTACACCCAGATCATCGGAATACGGGATTCATCGTGTGCGACGCGATTGTCGCAGCACGTGATCCACATTTTTTAAAACATCATTTTTCTGATGGCCTCGCACATCACCGACCCGATGCACTGTTGCTATGGGAAGCAGATGAGCCAAATCACGTTGAAGACATCACATCCGTGTGCGCCACTAAATTGGCAGCGCTCGAAGAGCACCGTTCACAATTTGAATCAACAATGAAGGCCGTTGATGATCAGACAATGGCGGCGTTTCACGATCGCATCACAAAGCGAATGTTAGAACTTGGAACACCTCACGGCTACGAGGCCGCCGAGGTGTTTCACCTCATGTCGCAGTTGTGAACTGCCCCGCCGTTCGCCCCTTGCCCGGCGGACCAGCAAAAGCTTGAGCGATCTTCACCCATGCAACCGCACCATCTCCGGTTGCAACAACGTCAGTGTCGTCCAGATGACGGCGTTGTGTAACGAGTTGACAAAACCCAAGTGCAGATCCGCGCACAACATCGCTGGCAGCAGGCTCTCCCCATGTCCACCGATCCCCACTTGGCGTATGCAATTCGACAAATGGTTCTTCTAGCGGCGCCACGCGTGAGTTAGCCACAAATGCGAACTTGCGTGATCTCACCCCGATGTGGGCAACGTGACGTAGCCGTGAAGAGGCCGTGACATCTACACCCACAGTGTCGGCAACATCATGAGCATGAGCCCACGTTTCCATAATGCGTGCGGTCATCTTTGAGGTGATCGACATCGCAGGTCCGTACCACTCACAGCGCGTCGAGGGATCAGCACCCATCGCCACCTCGTTCAATGTCATTGCCCCGTTATGCCATTGCTCAAATAACTGTGTCGGTGCCTGTGATGCCCACTGTGTATGAATCGCTGCATATTGGCCACCTGTTGTGATCTTTGTGCGATCGGCCATAAATCTCTCAGGATCACTCATTGCCCACAATGCCCGCTCATCAAACATTGCCAAATGGGCCACCTGGTCAGCTATTGCCCAACCTGGCGCCGGTGTCGCCAAGCGCCATGTGCGCTCAGAGAGGACCTTCAACATTTCTGCGAAAGATGAAATCTCGTCGCGATGATCACCACATACATCAGTTAATGACGTTGACATGTCTCTAGTGTGCCTCCCTCATCATGAAACAGGCTCGTGGATAAAAAATAGAGGGAGGGACTGTGCTGAACTGCACTCTCCCTCATCATGAAACAGGCTCTTGGATAAAAAATAGAGGGAGGGACTGTGCTGAACTGCACTCTCCCTCATCATGAAACAGGCTCTTGGATAAAAAATAGAGGGAGGGTCTTACGACCCTCCCTCTTAACACTCCGAACCGGTTGGTTCTGATTTTGTCGCTAAAACAGTTGAGTAGGGGATCCCTACTTAGCTGCTGCTTTCTTACGGCGCTTACGGCGTGCAGGAGCCTTTTTGGCAACTGCTTTCTTCTTGCGACGTGCAGGAGCCTTCTTAGCTGCTGCTTTCTTCTTGCGACGTGCAGGAGCCTTCTTAGCTGCTGCTTTCTTCTTACGGCGTGCAGGAGCCTTCTTGGCAGCTGCTTTCTTCTTGCGACGTGCAGGAGCCTTCTTAGCTGCTGCTTTCTTCTTACGGCGTGCAGGAGCCTTCTTGGCTACTGCTTTCTTCTTGCGGCGTGCAGGAGCTTTTTTAGCTGCTGCTTTTTTCTTTGCTGCCACTTGAGTTTCCTCTCGTTGGGTAAGTGTTATTACTTACGGTTTGGGTTCAGTTCAGCTTTGAGCGTTGAGCTCGAAGTGAACTTCATCGCAGTCGACGCAGGAACGTTCACTGTCTGACCCGTTTGTGGGTTACGGCCAGTGCGTGCCTTGCGCTGAGTGGTGCTGAACGAGCCGAAGCCCGGCCAAGCAACCTTCTCACCTTGCTTTGTAGATGTGACTACGAGTTCAAAGAAAGCGGCGATTGTTCGCTCGGCATCTGCCTTGCTGCAATCAGCTCTCTTTGCAACTTCTTCGATGAGTTCTGCTTTGGTCATTGTTATTTGTCCCTCCTCGGAACGGAGTGATGGACATATCTGAATTGCATTTTCAGACAAATGCAAGCATTTCCGACGTGAGTCGACGTGAGCAGGTCGAAAAAACACAACAGTTGCACTCTGCAGAAACAACAAAGACGTGCCGTGCACGTCGTGTCACTTGATCGAAAGAACCATCACCGAAAACGGTTGCGCTGATCCCCTACGTCTCGAATATCTGCACAAGATACTTTCATCTCATATTCACCAAAGCCAATAACCACAAGGGTTTTATAGGATTATTGTGCTCACATTGTTGCGTTCAGACAGCAGAAATTTTTTGTCATCACGCGATGCACAATGAGTTCTATGCATCCGCTAACACGCCTCCATCAGTGGTGTGACTCACGTCCAAAACGGAGGATATGGCACCCGAAAAATTTCTCAAAAAAATTTCAAAAAAATTTCCGAAATTGCCCCGAAAATCACCGTCGTCACCAAAACGGAACATCATCGACACAAAAAAAGATCCACCACTTCGATGCTCGCATGCACCAGTATGTAGATCGTTGATCGAGCAGCGGAGTGCTTCGAGCGCAGAACATGTGCCAATGTCTCGTACTCAACTGCGCACTCGAATCGTTCTCGACACATCTGTTCTTGTTGCAGACCCTGGGTCGCTTCATTCTTTTCCTGGATGCGAAGTTGTTATTCCACTCACTGTCGTTGAAGAACTTGATGGCTTAAAGACGCGTATGGATGACGTGGGACGTGCAGCTCGCACCGCACTTCGCACAATCGAAGATCTACGTCGTCGCGCAGGTGGCTCGATACATCAGCCGGTTCCGCTGACGTCTGACCCCGATTCAGGAACCGTTCACATTGAGGTGAACGGCATTCAGCGTGACCGCCTCATCGAAAATGGCCTAGACCCGCAAGTGCCCGACAATCGGATTATCGGCGCAGCCCTTGGCCAAGCAGATCGTGGCCCAACCCAGATCATCTCTAATGACGCAGGCCTGCGCATAAAGGCTGCGCACCTCGGATTAGTAGCTGCCGAACACCAACCTGTGGGACGATCCAGCCGCACACGCCCGATGGGCTGGGTCACAGTTGACACAGACGCCAAGGTCATTGATCAGCTCTACTGCGACGGAAGTATCGAAACAGATAACGACGACACTTTGACAGATCTTCATGAAAATGGTTTCGCGGTGATGCGTTGTGGCTCTCAGTCGGCTCTCGTACGTAAACAAGATGGAGACGTACACCTACTTCCACCGACATCGCCTGAAGCGTGGGGACTACGTGCCCGTTCTAAGGAACAACGCTTCGCACTTGAATTGCTCCTGGATCCAGACGTCACCGTTGTTGCACTTGATGGTCAAGCTGGCACCGGGAAAACCGTGATGGCGGTTGCCGCCGGACTGGAACAAGTAGTCGAACGGCGTGCGTACGAGCGTCTTGCCATTTATCGTCCGCTCGTGCCAGTGGGTCGCGCCGATGTGGGTTTCCTGCCAGGAGGGTTGGAAGAAAAACTTGACCCGTGGATGTCGGCGATTCATGATGCGATCGTTGCGCTCACCGACCAACGCTCGAACCATGATGCACGTCGCATGATCGACGATCTCATCAGTCGCGGACAATTGTCGCTTGAATCGGTCACCTTCTTACGGGGGCGTTCTTTACACAAACAATTCGTCGTTGTCGATGAAGCACAGAATCTCGAACCGACGACGTTGAAAACTATTCTCACCCGTATTGGTGAAGGCACCAAAGTGGTCTTTACTGGTGACACCAGCCAAATTGATGCTCCGTACATGGGTGAATCAAATAATGCTCTTGCGGTACTAATCCAAGCGTTCAATAATCAAGAATGTTTTGGACACGTGACTCTTGCATCGTGTGAGCGCAGCGAGGTTGCAAGTCTTGCTGCTGAATTGCTCTAGCAACTGCTGTACACATAGACGCCATGACATCTCACACGCCCGACTCTTGTATTCGAGAGTTCACTTCTCTTCTCGCGGCAAAAGATATTGATACCGCTTGCTCCATGATTAGCGAGAACTGCGAATACGACAACGTCCCCATCGGTAAAGCTTTTGGACCACAAGGTCTCCGAGACACACTCACTGGATTCTTCGCAATGTGCGAGTCCCTTGACTGGGAAATAGTTCGCCAAAGTGCAACTGGCGACATGACCAATGCAATTGTCTTGAATGAGCGAATTGATCGTTTTGTAATTAAAGGCACCATATATGCGTTGCCAGTGGCTGGCGTGTATGAAATTTGCGATGGGCGTATCACTTTATGGCGTGACTACTTTGACCAATCATTGCTGATGCAGGCATTTGCGGCTGGCGCATCTTGACAGTTGCATTTATCTTCTGACACACCGCATCAGTACGGTTACAGCAATGACTCGTGAGCCGCCCCATACGAACTTTTCCGACATCAACACATCAGAAATGAGCGCGCCCAGTATCCCCCTGTCCGATGTGTTGTTCACCGTCGTCGATACCGAGACCACCGGGTTTTATGCCGACAGCAACCGTGTGTTGCAATTGGGCGCGGTCATTGTGTCTGGCGATGGCATCATTCACTCACAATTTGAGACCATCGTGAAACCCGAATGTCCAGAGCAATACGAGCACGATGCAGAACACATTCATGGCATATCCGCCGCACAAGTTCGCGATGGCACACCATTACGGGTAGCACTCGAGCAACTTCTTGAGTTTGGTGCACACCATATTTTTGTTGCGCACAATGCCCCGTTCGATATCGGTTTTCTCATGGCAGAGGCACAGCGGGTAGGGCTAGTTGAACCGTATTCTCAATGGTTATCGCGATCACTTGACACCGTCAGGCTGTCGCGACTCATCGACCACGACAGCGAGAGATCCCACAAACTCGGCACTCTCTGTGAGCACTATGGGGTTGACCCCGGACGTTCACACGATGCACTGTCCGATGCAATAGCTGCTGCTCTCTTATTGCCCAAAATCTTGGGCGATCTTCACATCGAAAACGTCGATCAGCTCGACGCTGTTTTGCTCTCGTAGCGCGTGAGTACCTGACTAGCAGCTCTTTGAGCAACATCTACGAGATGTGAAGGTGACGTAACTGAAATTCCATCTCCAGCACGCAACACCATGCGGCTTAACCAATGTTCGCTACTAACCACCATTTCAATGTCGAGAGACCCATCTGGGTTTTCCGAGATTGACCGACACGGATATGACTCGACAATCCACGCCGCGTGAGGCAGTACATGTGCCACCACTGTGTCCGTGTGTGGGGCGTCTGAGAACCACTGTGGGATGTCGACGGGTTCACGTGTGACGGCAGAGAATTGACCTGTTGGCTCAAGAGCACGTATACGGTCGATACGAAAATGTCGACGTTCGCCCGATGCGCTGTCATCAGCACTCATGTACCAATTCCCTTTGTCAGAAAATACTGAGCGCACCACCACCATGCGTTGTGATTCTTCGTTGCGTGCCGGTGTCCAGTACACGATATTGAGCAATTCACCACTTCCCGCGGCGTCTGTCACCGCGTCAAGAAACTCAGGTGATTGCGTCTCGACATCAACCATGTTGTCACCCAATACGCGTTGCAGCTTGATCAATGCCGACTGCAAGTGATCACCTTGGGCAAAACCAGGGATGTCATCAGCTGCGGATGCAAGAACACTCAACGTAAATGCTTCATGTGCGCTGAGACGAAGTCGTTGTTCAAATTGCTTATTTGGACCCACGTTGATGTATTCGTCGTCGATCCACAAATCCGCTAGGTCAAATGGCCTGTAGGGCGGCACTCCACACATGGACGCCAATTCAAGGTCTTCCACCAAGTCGGCTTCAGACATGTTGAATTGTCGGGCCATGTCAGAGATGCGCACACTTTGTCGCTGCATTAACCACGGCAACATCACGAGAAGTCCGCGAAGCCGCTCTGCAGCACCACGTGGTCCACGACGAGCCATCAGTGCACCTCCACCATCTCACGCAACCATGACACCACCATCTCGCGAATCTCTGGTGGCGAAATAACTTCCGCCCGGTCAACCATTGCAAACAGCCATGTGCGAAAGGCGATCAGATTGGCACACGGAACCTGCACGTCGACGGATCCATCATCATGACGTATAACAACGGCTTCATCACCAAGTTCACGAATGACTGCGGGCGCTACTCCACCATCGATACGAACAAGTGCTCGCTCGGATGACTCGACAAAATCTTTTGGATCGCGAGCAAACGCACTAGTGATCTCAAAGTCTTGTGGACGCACAAATGTTGAGTCGTTGTCTATCGTGACATTTCCATCGATACGGTCTACGCGAAATACAATTTGAGAATCACGCACACTGTCTTTGCCCGCGAGATACCAAAAACCATTTCGGCTTACTAGCCCGTAGGGATGGACATTTCTTGATTTCCCGTGATATGTAAATGCGACGGGTCGTGACGAAGCAATGGCCTGCCACAAAACCGGGAGGGTGTCTCCGTCAGCAGGGACATGCGACGCGGTGAGAGCACCAGAGTCGACCACATCACCACCAAGCCACAGCACAGCTTGCTTACCCCATGTCGTTCCTGTTTGCACTAACGCAGCTGCTTCCTGCAAAGCAGACATTTCCTCAGCAGTTAATCCGAAATCAACGAGACCGTAGCCACTTTTATCAATTGCGTATGCGGTTTTTCCGGCGTCGGCACCGCCCAGAGTTTTCATGGTGAATGGAACACCCAATTCACGAAGTACTTTTTTGTCGCGCTCAAATGCAGTGCGTCGTGCCTCATGTCCGTCTGGATACTGCGAACCCATGCGATTCATAATCTCGTCAAAAGTCAATGGACGCAATGAGTTAGTAATTAATGCCAACAAATTCAGCATTCGTTCCGTTGCACGTTTTGGATCTGCGGTTGCCACCTCGCGAAGGATAGACCACAAAAGTGTTGACGCCTACTAGTCAGAGTGTTATCAACACGTCTTTCTCAACTAATCGCGATGGGTGAGGTACCAATGCAAGAGTTCATTTGTTGATGAATCAAACTCTGACACACCCCCACCGTGACCCAATGAATTCAAGACATCTTTGGCGATTGTCTTACCAAGTTCCACACCCCACTGGTCGAAACTATTCACCCCCATCATCCATCCTTGGACGACGGTTGAATGTTCATATAAAGCAATGATCTCGCCAAGAACTTCAGGGGTGAGTGACGACGCAAACACTGTTGTGCTGGGTCGATTTCCTGATGAGACTCGGTGAGGCGCGAGTTGCGCAGATGACCGTGCGTCTTCTATTTCTTCGCGTGAACGACCAAATGCAAGTGCGCGTGATTGAGCAACCATGTTTGCAATCAATTCTTGATGTGCGTTGCTATCACTTCCCGTGGATGATGCGACGCCAATGAAGTCAACGGGAATAACGTGCATTCCTTGGTGAAGCAATTGAAAGAACGCATGCTGTCCATTCGTGCCCGCTTCTCCCCACACGATCGGTGAAGTAGCAAACACCACCGGCTTCCCATTTGCTTTTACGGACTTACCGTTACTTTCCATAATGAGTTGTTGCAAAAATGCGGGCAAGCGCGCAAGATCATGACTGTAAGGAACCACTGCCACTGAGTTCCAACCCGCGATAGATGCGTTCATGAATGCAATAAGCCCATGCAACACTGCAGCATTTTGTTCAAATGGCGCTGAAGCAAAGTGCTCGTCCATTGTGTGCATGCCATGCAACATGCGTCGGAAATTGTCTACTCCGATACCAAGCAACAGTGAAAATCCCGCCACCGAACTCAGCGAAAATCTGCCACCTACCCATGGCCAAAATTCCAAGATGTGTGTCTCGTCGATCCCCCATCGGCTGGCAACGTCTGGAGCGGATGTGCAAGCAACAAAATGCCGTGAAGTGTCTGACACCCCTGCATCTGACAACCACTGACGCGCGCGATTCGCATTACGCATTGTCTCAGCCGTGGTGAAAGTCTTAGAGACCAAGACAAATAGTGTTTTGTTCGCCTCACAGGACGACAACACCGAATCAAGATCAGCTGGATCAATGTTTGACACAAAATGGACTCGCGAACCTTCTCGAAATCTCCGAAGCGCCGTATAGGCCATCGCGGGACCGAGATCACTACCCCCGATTCCGATATTCACAACATCGGTGAATCCGCCAGCATAAATCTTGTCTGCGAGGGCGGCGGCTTTCTCGAGTTCTTTCTGTGCGATCTGCGCTTCTTGCGTTGACAATTTCTCGTCACGCAATGCCGTATGCAACGCAGGACGTTGTTCGGTTGCATTGACCACCGCTCCGGCGAGCATCATGTTTCGAAGTTCATCAACTCCACAGTGTCGTGCAAAATCGCATAACTTCTGAATGAGATCGACAGTGACAAACTGTTTTGAAAAATCGACATACAGATGCCCACACTGAAGGGAAAGGTTCTGCGCACGCCATTCGTCGGATGCAAAAAGTGATGCCAACCCCGCGAGTCGTAGGGATTCAAACCGAGAACGCACCGCCGCGAGATCAGCAAAAAACTGTGGCGACTCGCCAGACATGATTGGCACGTACAGAAACTACATAAGTTGCGTCAGCGACGTGATGCAAATGCCCACACAGTGGGGGCAATCGCTCCAGCCAGCGCCATCTTCACGACATCACCAACCAAAAATGGAGTAACTCCGAGCGAAATTGCATTGGTTTCACCGGCAGCAAACGGAATGTTCAACTTGATGGCCAACCATGTGGCACCACACGCATAGATCGCAACGGTTGCCATTGCCATTGCGGACATTGAAGACACGAAATTACGGTCGTTACGGCGTTCTGCGAGATATCCAACAATTGCTGCGGCGACCATGAAGCCCACAAAGTATCCGAGAGTGGTTCCCGTACCGTTTGACCAGCCGCCTTCTCCACCGGCATAAAACGGCAAGCCAATGAGCCCCATGACCCAATAGAGGCCCTGACTCGCCACACCGCGACGAACGCCAAGGACACTGCCAGCTAGAAGAACCGCGAATGTCTGACCAGTCAATGGAACTGGGGTGAATCCCAGCGGGATAGAAATTTGGGCCGCAATTGCGGTGACAAGAGCAAAGCCGACAATAAGCACGGCATCACGTGCGATCGTGCCGCGACGGGCAAAACGCAACGGAACAAGGTCAGAGAGAACAGTGGCTGTAGCTGGGTTCATAGGAGCAAAACACTACTACCGTGGGTTATATGGCAGAAATTACCGAAGACATGAAACTTGGCACCTCCGACAATTTGGGGTCCGGTTCAACCGATATTCGAGTTCTGCCTTGGTGGAAGAATCCCATCAATATCGTGCTACTTGCAGTGGCGGGCTTACTTGGGTCTTTCGGGATTGGTTACCTCCTTGGCAGCCAGTCGTCTGATCTCAGCCGTAACTCAGTTGACGTGGGCTTCCTCCAAGACATGCGCATCCACCATGAACAAGCGTCGATCATGGCAATGACCTACCTTGAAGCTTCACCGAACGGTAACACCGTACAAAGAATGATCGCCCGTGAAATCTTGTTAACCCAGTCAATGGAAACGGGACGAATGATTCAGTTGCTTCGCATGTTTAAAGAGTCTGAAACCAACCTCACTGACCAAGTAATGGGGTGGATGAATGAACCAACGCCAATCGACCGAATGCCCGGCTATGCAACCGATGAACAAATGGAGCAACTACAGAAATCTCGAGATGCAGAAGCCGATGCACTGTTCCGTGATCTCATGATTGCCCATCACTTGGGTGGTGTACACATGGTCGAGTACGCCATGGAAAATGCCAAACATCCCGAGGTGCGAAAAATGGCAGAGTCAATGCTTCGTGAACAAACTGGCGAAATCAACGAGCTTCGGTCACTTGCAGACAGCGCATGAGTTACCCGACTATCGCTGCACTAGATGTTGGGACGAATAGTTTTCATTTAGTTATCGCCCGCGACACTCCTAACGGATTCCAAGTACTGACACGTGAGAAGCGCAACGTCCGTCTCGGCGAAGGCGGTGGCGACATGAAGATGCTCAGCAAAGATGCGATGAATCGCGGTATCGACGCATTGCACCACATGAAAAAGGTCGCCGACGCCCATAAAGCGTCGATCGTCGCTGTTGCCACTAGTGCAGTACGTGAGGCAACAAACAGTGCTGAGTTTGTTGCTCGCGCACTCACAGAGACCGGTATTCACATTGAAGTGATCTCTGGAGTAGAAGAAGCGCGCCTCATTCACGCTGGAGTGCAACAATCCCTCCCCTTGTCAGACTCGACAGCGCTACTCATCGACATCGGCGGTGGCTCAACCGAAGTCACCGTTGCCGATCATGGCATCGAAACGTTTGTACGAAGTTTCAAGCTTGGAGCAGTGCGCCTCACGAACAGATTCTTCTCGGGCACTGCTGTTCATCCTGCTGCGCCATTGGCTTGTCAAGCATTTATTCAATCCCTCATTGAACCAGTTGCCCGCGACATCAGAGAAGCACAGCACGACATTGCAGTTATCACCTCAGGCACTGCAGAAACTCTGGCCAAGATGTGCTGGGTGGCAGAACGTGGCGAATTGCCACGCATCATGAACGGCGCAACATTTAGTGCAACAGAACTTCATCGAATAACTGGACAGCTCATTAGCGCACCAAATCCACAATCGCGCCTGAACATCGTTGGGCTCGACAGCAATCGCGCAGACATCATCGTGGCGGGTGCGATCATTCTCAACACAATGGCTCAGTCATTTGGAATCACAACGTTCACGTTTTGCGACTACGCATTACGCGAGGGAGTGTTGCTAGAAGCATCCCGTCGTGCACACCCCCAATTCCATGGCGACCTACGAGATATCGCCATCGAGAGCGCAATGCGCTTAGCAAAACGTTGTTCGCCCGACATGACACACAACATTCACGTTGCCCAACTCGCCACCAAGATCTTTGACGAACTCGATGAGATGCAACCACTCGAAGCTCGCCACCGCGTGTTCCTGGAAGCGGCAGCGTTAATGGCTAACTGCGGTCTGGTTATTTCGCACAGCAAGCATCACCTTCACTCGTACTACATCATCCGCAATGCTGATCTCATTGGCTTTAATGAACGAGAACTAGAAATTGTGGCACAAGTAGCGCGTTACCACAGAAAGAGTGAACCAAAGATCTCACACGAACAATTTGCTGCGCTCAGTAGTGACGACCGCGAGACAGTGTCATTACTCGCAGGAATATTACGCGTAGCGATTGGGCTTGATCGCACACACGATGGCCGCTGCACAGACATAAAGATGAAAAAGAAGGGAGAATCTCTTCGACTTCATCTCTATGGCGACAACGACATTGATCTGTCCCTCAACACTTATGCCACCCAGGAACGTATTGACTTACTCGAACGTGTGTTGAATTACCCGATAGAGATCCGTCACAACATCGCGACGTAAGCAACAATCAGAATCTGCCCCGTTGCAAAGCAACACATATCATTCACCTGCTGGCGCAGCGGGCACAGTAGTTGTAGTTGTAGTGGGTGTAGGACGCGTTGTAGTCGTGCGCGGCAACGTTGTCGTCGTTGTTGACGTCGACGTGGTCGTTGTGTAGTTCGGATCGTCCTTATTAAAGATTGGCGGAGGTGAACCATAATCTTCTGGTTCTTTCACACCATCAAACACATACACGCGGTCGCCGTAGTCCACCATCACAGGGAAATACTCCGAAATGAAAATAGGGATACGAATACACCCATGAGACGCTGGGCCTTCGGGAACTTGCATGGCGCCGTGCACTGCAATCCCGTAGTTGAAATACACAGGATTCCACATCGAACCAAGCTGGCTTTCGCGCAAGCCAGAAACACGTCGATAGAAATAATAAATGCCGCCCGGTGTCCAAGACACACCACACACACCCTTCGTGATCGGCTCTTTCCCGTTTCGGTTTCCATCTTCACCAGGGTCAATTGTCACTTCTTCACACCATTCCTGACCATCGCCAGAAGAAATATGTGTCATGAGAATGGGCACCCGGTCTTTAAATACAACCATTGCTTGTTCGGGAAGATAAATCTCTACGTGGGTTGCGGTTTGAGCTCCTGGTCGACGCGGAAGAACTTCAATGTCTTGACGCATGACATCCCACATTTCAGGCGTCACTAAATCAACAATTTCATCACGTTGATATTTCAACACCAGTTTTTGAAACGCCCACACTGCCATCGCGGTGTCTCCACCAAACACGCCATCAATCGGGCCCGGATCAAAACGCAAATCTTTCAAACGTTGCTGGATGCGACGCACATCTTCGCCACGATCACCACGCTTCACAATTTGGGTGATCGGAGCAAGCGACACATCCCCTTGCGGTACTGTCGTGACGCTTGCGGTAGTAGTTGTAGTACCTGCGTCGGTGACACTGTCGCCGTCGCGAGTAAGGACAATTGCCGCGACCACAGTGGCAAAAACCGCCGCGGACACAAGAGCTGGGCGCCAACGCACATACCAATGCGCGACGGGATGTACCTCATCTGCACCTACGCCGTTATCGCGCTCGGGCGGGAACGGCGGAAGCATGGGGGTGTCGCTCACAGAACCAAGACGCTACCAACTGCCATCTCGTCACTGTCAGCGGCCCGCTAATAGAAAAGGCCGAATACTGTTCGGGCTAGCAACAAGATGCCTGGACTAACGCTCGGATCTCGACCCAGCATGGTTGATTGGCGTGATACGGCGCAGTTCTTTGCGAAGTGACCATGCCTCCCGCAAGATTTTCACGATGACGCGAGGCGAACTAAGCGTTGACACTCCGCGGGTGCGGGGGAAATAATCAGTTCCAAATTGGATCACGGTGTATCCAAGCTTTTTAGCTCGAACCATTAACTCGGCATCAATAAAAGAACCCTCACTCTTCAGTGTGACATGTTCAAAGATTCGGGTTCGGCAAATCTTGAATGCAAAGTTGATGTCTCTCATACGGACACCAAACAACACCCGCACAAGCATGTTGTAGAAGAACGAATAGACGGTGCGTACATAGCCCTCGCCGGTTCGATCAAATCGATACGCACTCACGATGTCGGCGTCGTAATAGCGCAACAACCTAATGGCCCGATGTACATCATGCATATCGAAGGGCAAGTCCGCATCGGTATACAACACAAGATCACCATCTGCCGCGGCAAAACCCGACTTCATTGAGCCACCAAGTTTGCGATTGGAATCGTGATGAATCACACGTACCCGTGGATCATTCGCCGCAAGCTTGTTTGCGATCTTTCCCGTGTCATCGGTTGACGCGTCGTTCACAATGATCAACTCATAATCAGCAATCTCGCGAGAATTGATTAACTCTTGGCATTCTTCACGCGCAGCATCGATCGCGCGCTCGATGTAATTCTCTTCGTTCCACATCGGAAAAAAGACAGAGAGTTTGCGGAAACTCGAGTGGTCCATGCACGCCACAGGCTAGTCGTGACTTTCTGATAGCAACATCGGGCACTACCGTGTACCAAATGGCGTCTTCTACGGGACCAGGCTTAACTCAGAGTTGGCGATATATCGCCTTGACGACGTGGGCGGCGGTGCTGTTTTGCATGATCTCAGTAGGAGTCACTGGTCGGACCGTTGGCAAACCGCCATGGTGGCTTGGACCCTCAGTCGACCCTGCTCCGCTGTTGTATGTCCTCATTGTTGCGGTGATCGTTGCCGCTCCAATAGTGACGGCATTGTGGTGGTCTCAATGGACTCCTCTTGTTGGCATCTGTGCATCAGTTGGTATTGCACTATGCGCTCTGCCCGATGTCGCTGACACGCCAGGCGTCGCCGTGGTTGAAATAGCGATTGCGGTCGCTGCAGCGATGGGATCTGTGTCTTTGTACGCCGGCAGACGGTAAATACACCTTGTCTTCAATGGTGTCATTAAAGACGAGGTTCTTACAGGCCAAGTTCAGTACCGTGGAGACATGTCAAAAGTCCTGACCTCCCTTCCAACAGGTGAAAAAGTTGGCATCGCATTCTCTGGTGGTCTTGACACGTCCGCAGCTGTTGCCTGGATGAGAGAAAAAGGTGCCATCCCATGCGCCTACACCGCAGACCTAGGTCAACCCGACGAGCCAGAACTGCACACGGTGTCAGATCGCGCAAAGGTATACGGCGCAGAAATTGCACGCCTCATTGACTGTCGTGAAGAACTCGTACATGAGGGCCTCATTGCACTGCAATGCGGAGCATTCCACATCACGACTGCAGGCAAGACGTACTTCAACACGACTCCGCTTGGTCGCGCCGTCACGGGCACCCTACTTGTGCGCGCAATGCAAGAAGACTCTGTTGATATCTGGGGTGATGGAAGCACATACAAAGGCAACGACATCGAACGCTTTTATCGCTATGGCCTCATGGTGAACCCAGCACTGCGCATTTACAAACCTTGGCTTGACCCCACATTTGTCGACGAAATGGGCGGACGCACCGAAATGAGCGACTTCTTGCAGGCGCGCAATTTGCCGTATCGCGCTAGCAAAGAAAAGGCCTACAGCACCGACGCAAACATTTGGGGTGCGACACATGAAGCAAAAGCACTCGAGGAATTATCAGCAAGCATGGAGCTTGTTGAACCGCTCATGGGCGTCGCACATTGGCGTAACGATGTTGCGATCGAGACAGAAACCGTCACCATCACATTCAATGAGGGTTTCCCTGTTGCAATCAACGGCAAAGAATTTGCCTCTCGAGTTGATCTTGTCCATGAAGCCAACACAATTGGTGGGCGACATGGCCTTGGAATGAGTGACCAAATCGAAAACCGCATCATTGAAGCAAAGAGTCGTGGAATCTATGAATCACCTGGCCTCGCACTGTTTCACATTGCATACGAACGATTGGTGTCCGCGATCCACAATGAGGCAACCATCGAGAATTACCGGACGATGGGACGGCGCCTCGGTCGCCTTCTGTACGAGGGTCGATGGTTTGACCCGCAGTCCCTGATGCTGCGTGAACCACTCATCCGCTGGGTGGGAACAGCAGTAACTGGCGAGGTGACATTACGTCTACGTCGTGGCGACGACTACACAGTCCTCGACACCACGGGACCGCATCTCACCTACGAGCCTGATCGCCTCAGCATGGAGCGTGTTGAAGATGGCGCATTTGGTCCACTTGATCGCATCGGTCAATTGACAATGCGCAATCTCGACATTGACGACAGTCGCGCCAAACTCGAGATTTATCGGTCGGCAGGAACCTTAGATAGCGGTGGCATTTTGTCCATCGAACAAAGTCGCTGACACACACCAGCGATAAGTGCTGCGCGGATGGTCAAAGATGAGATATCAATGAACTCTGTCAACGTGTGAGCACCGGCACCTACTGCACCTAAACCGTCCAATGTTTGCACTCCGCATGCCGCGGTGAAATTACCATCGGAGCCGCCTCCCACTTCAACACCGCGCATATCGACAATGCCAATATCGCTTGCCGCTTCATGGGCAATCTTCATCAGGGTTGTCGACGCACTTGCGTGCATCGGTGGACGCGTTACTGCTCCACGTACTTCCACACGGGCATGAGGGTGGACACAATGCAATGCTGCGAGAGCCGATTCGATACGCATCTTTTCATCCATGTTTTGAACGCGCACATCAACGGCACACGTTGCAAGCGCGGGCACGACGTTGTCTGCTGTGCCAGCCGATGCAAGTGTCGGGGTCACAGTAGTGCCCTGCGATGGATCTGCAAGTGCAACAATCTGCGGCAAGAGCGCGGCCAGTTCTGTGAGCGCGTTGATGCCTTTTTCAGGTTCGAGTCCGGCGTGTGAGGCGCGTCCGTGTACTTCAATTGTGAACGTACCCGTTCCTTTACGACCCGTCTTCAACGCGCCACCATCAGCAGATGGTTCTAACACCAAAGCAGAACCTGCTGCTTGCGCGCGTTCTTCCAGAAGTGCACGTGATGCATGAGAGCCGATTTCTTCATCGGCTGTCAACAAAATTTCAATTCCACTCACCAGCTCAGGTGCAACACTGCGTAGCGCCCCAATTGCATGAATCGCCTGCACGATGCCCGTCTTCATGTCAAAAATTCCTGGTCCACGTGCATGATTGCCATCTATGACAAAGGGAAATTGTGCGAGCGTCCCCATGGGATGCACGGTGTCGTGGTGACCAAGGATGAGAACTCGTGGCGACCCTCCCCCGCGCCAGTGGATGTGTGGTCCTACTGGCGAATCAATGACATCCGGCGCAGAACCCAGATGCTTCTCCATGAGTTGCGATATCGCCATGGCGTGGACCGACAATTGACCGACATCGCGAGATGGTGACTCGATTGATACAAGTGTGCGGATATCAGCCAGCATGTCGTCTGCAGAAAACATTGCCGGAGGACACAATGCTGGCGAACTATCCATGATCGTTATCGTGTCACGTGAGCCAGCTGTGTTGCTGTCTCAATTTCCTCTTTCCATGGAATAACGCCAATTCCAAGGCCCTGAGGAACGCGCAAGTGACCTTCTTCAATCTCAAATGGACTGGTGACGTCGTATTGAAAGTAGCGATGTGAAGCAGAAATATCGTGGGTGATGGTGAACTGCGGTAGTGCAGCAAATGCCAGAAGCGCGGCGCGCCCAACTCCCGACTCGAGCATTCCTCCACACCATGGCGTGAGCCCGGCCTCCACAGAGCGCTCATACATCTGCACTGCGGTAAACAGACTGCCAACGCGTGCAGGCTTGAGATTTACAAACGAACATGCCTTCGCAGAGATAGCTGCATCGAGATCAGCCATGGTGATAATCGACTCATCAAGGCACACCGGCGTGGAAATAGAAGATGCCAATTGCGCATGGTCAGAAATTGCATCCGCTGCAAATGGTTGCTCGATGAACTGCAATCCAAATTCATCAAGTTGGCTCAAGTGAGAGATATCACTGGGACTGTACGCCCCATTTGCATCTACTTGCAGCGTGAAATCTTTACCCACTTTGTTGCGAACCGCACGCACGACATCAATGTCGCGACCCGGGGCGATTTTCACTTTGATACGCGTGTATCCAAGTGACATGAAATATTCCGTCATCCGCTCGAGATCTGCTTGTGAGTCATACAAACCCATCACTACACCCGCTTGGATACGAGTACGGATTGCGCCGATGTATGCAGCGAGAGATCGAAATTGATGACGCAACCACAAGTCGGTAACCGCCATTTCAACGGCGTACTTTGCCATGTTGTGTCCGTCAATATCTGCCAAAAGTAACGACACTTGTTCTGGCGTGATGTCATCGCTAGCGAGCACCCGCGGAAGCATCTGGTCGATCATCACCGGAATCGATGCAGCGGCGCTCTCGCCAACATAAAAATCGCCCACTGGCGCAACGTTTTCGCCCCATCCAGATTTTCCTTCACTTTGGGCGCGAACTAGGACCGCATTCCGTGTGTCGTGAGCCCCAGTAGCCGTGCGTAATGGTTCAGTTAACGCAAGTGGAATAGAAAAAACCGATAGCGACTCGATGAGCATGCGACACATTCCCCTTATGCGACGTGTCGCCGTGATGGCGACGTGGCTTGCCACCCTAATGGTGAAGTGACCAGCCCCCACAATGACAAATAGCGTGCCCGGAGCGGGAGTCGAACCCGCAAGGTGTTGCCACCCGGGGGGTTTAAGCCCCCTGCGTCTGCCAATTCCGCCATCCGGGCTGGAGATTGTCAGGCTACGCGAGCAATGACCATCTCGGACGCATCGGTGCGAGAACCTTGACCACCCTGAGGTGACGACGTGCGAGCGTGGCTTGTTGATTGCATCTTGCTGGATTGGTACATGGTGAATTGCAACATGACAGGCCACAACGCATTGCGTATGCGATCGGCATCGGGGGGTTGCAATCTGTTAATTGCAATAACCCCTTCAATCATGTCCGACACGACTGCGGTGAAAGGGCGATCACGTAAACGCACTGCGACTACTCCACCAACACCATCGGACGAACGACGAATGGTTCGATCCATGCCAACTATTCGTGGCGGTGTACGAAATCCTGGCACCACAAGTTGAAGTGAGTGAGCTGCGTCGGCGAGCACGCGTGCGGCATCAGCAAAGGTGGTGGTGAGAGATGTTGCCGTTGCCCGCATGTCCCACACTGTGTCAGAGGGGTGTGGCAAGGTGGCACCTGTGACGAACAGTGACCCCAATCCTCTTCAGTCCCTCAATCCACTTCAGACTGACGTTCTCGATGCACTTGGTTTGCCAGAGGGCTGGCAACCACTCCCAAGCGAAGTTGTCACCACTGTCGAAAGTCATCTCACAGCAGCTCTCTCAGATCTCGCGGACATGTTTGATCCCGAGACTCCGCTGCGAGTGAACAAGCACTATCTCGCAACTGTTCACGGTTGCGAAAGCCACCACATGGCAATTCGTGCAGAACCTTTTGCATGGAATATCAACACGGTGCGCGGCACCATCGTGCACAAGGCTATTGAATTGCTTCTTAACTGGCGCACCGCCGTTATCCCCGGTGACGTTGTCGATGCTGCCATCACAAGCGTGGCCGATAACCCTCGTGAAAGTGCATCAGAATTTCTCTCCCAGTTATCTGCACATGAAATGGCAGAACTTCGTGGTGCAGTTGTTGGTGCAGTTGCAAATTTTGTTGAGTGTTTTCCACCCATTAAGACAACATGGCGTCCGCTGGTTGAGTACACAGCGCGATACGAACTGTTTCAGCGTTCAATCATTCTCACAGCACGCATGGATTTAGTGCTCGGAGCAGTGGGACGCAAAGTAATCATCGACTTAAAGACTGGGCGCATCACCTCAACTCATCGAGATGATCTTCGTTTTTATGCACTTGTAGAAACATTGCGTTCGCGCCAGCCGCCACGCCAGCTCGGTACATATTCTCTTGATGCCGCGCGACTAGATCATGAAGAAGTCAGTGAGTCTTTGTTGATGGCTTCTGTACGGCGAACCGCAGACGGCATTCGCACCATGGCCGAACTTGTCACCGCCGCACGCCCGCCCACCCGGCGCTCAGGAACTCAGTGTTATTGGTGCCCACTCAACGAAACGTGCGAAGAAGGTCAACGATTTTTGCGTCAACGCGACGAGGGATCCACCGACGATGAGTACGACTCTAACTAACCACTGTTCCAACAAATGACGAGCAGTCTCTAACTTGCGCGTACGTGTGGCGACATCACAGCGACCGGCACGCCCAAACCCACCTCGGGTCGGATTGTTGATATACGACGACCCGGTTGCACTGCGTCGCGAGGTGCCGACGCAACACTGTTGCCCACATCAGACCACCAGCTATCAATATCATCAATTGTTAATACAAATCCCCACCACTTTGCACCAGCATGTTTGACGTGTAAGCCGGTCACTAGTTCCAAAATGGTGTTATCTAATTTGTGAAATGCCTGCGTCACGGAATGCCCAGCATCGCGTATACGCGCACAGGCAACACCAAGCACCCGCTCAATTTCTGCACTCGTGCGACCTAGATCATCGGTGGTAATCACAACATGGTCAATGCCGGTGAATTGAATATCTTGGGTCATCTGTCGTGAAGTAAATGGAGAACTTGGCGCAGATGTGAGAAGTCGAATTGGTAACCCATCAATGGATCTATGCCTCGAGTTACCGCCGACTGATGAACCTGCTATGAAACTGCAAGAAGAGACCACAGTGTTCGATCCGTCAATTCGAATGAGCACATCTGCCACTTGGGCCACATTTTCATGCACACTCAGTCCGATTTGGGACCACGTATCAGAGGTTCCGCCAACCGTGATCTCTGCAAGTTGCACGATTAGATACCGACACCTGGATGTAGCAGGTTCAAAAAGAGATGAGGAGAACGGACTTAACCGCGACCGAGGTTCGGGCGCTTGCCGTGATTGGCTTTTGAGCGGCGAAGCCGTGCTTTGCGCTTCTTGGTCTTCTTCGACATAGGGCTGTCACGCTATCGGGGCTGGAGCCCATTTAGCCACTCGCAACCCTCGACATTCCTCATTCAGCATCGATCGAATCATGCCAGCCTCACTTGGATCCACTGTCAGAACCCACCTGGCCTTGACGGCCAACCAGATGGAGATATAGGTGCAGCGATAATCGCGTCGTGGCGGCAACCATTGAGACGGGTCCCGATCGCCTTTGCTCTGGTTGACCGAATCTGTCACAGCCATGAGCGATCGTGAATCAGAAAGATCATTGGCAAACGCACGACGGTGTTCACTGCTCCATTTCCATGCACCCGAATCCCATGCTTCTTTCAATGCAACAACATGGTCGATGTCGACGTCACTTGGGTTCTCCCACATAGCGCCGTCATACGGTGAATACCAATCACCAGCAATCACCTTGCATCGATACGGATCGATCTGAGGAAATGTTCGACTATCACGAATGAGAACCTCTTGTCTCGTATCGCATCCATCGCCGTCGACATCTACCCAATGCCGAAACAAATCTCGATCATATCCAGAGCCCACTTCATTGGTAACTACCAATTGTGCCAACACTTCTGTTGCAGCTAACGATGTGTCCCCAGAATTGTCCGTAGATTTCACCAATGTTGTCGTGGTGTTTACTTGCGCAGGGACTGTGGTTGTCTCGCCCGGCCGTGCCACTGTTGAACTTGACGACGATGCTGAATCGGCCAACTGCGATGCGTCGTTATCGAGATCTGCACATGCAATAAAGGCAAATTGTGCAGTGATCAGCAATGCCGTGATTGAAACTGCAACGGCGCGATGCGATGATGTTGAACCGCGACGAGACATGTGACCCACAAGATAGTGCGATTGCCCGCTAAATTTAAAGTAATAAACAGTTTGTTAGTTACAAAATCTGATCTGCGACTGACGACGCTTCGCCGAGAGCATATTCATCGTGATTGACCATTTTTTGGCACCGCTCGCACCACACCATGGGAGTCACAGTTGTACCACATGCAGCGTGATTGAACGACTCAGTCACGGCGTCACCAGACAACCACCTGTCGCCCCACGACTTCAACATCACTAACGTACCGAAAAGATCGCGACCCATTTCTGTGAGCTGATATTCGAATCGTTGCGGACGTTCGGAATACTGCACACGCACCAAGACACCCGCACCAACTAGAGAGCTCAAACGATCGGATAGAACATTTCGCGCAATACCGAGTTGTCCCTGTATCTCGTCATACCGAGTATGGCCCAAGAACACTTCGCGAATGATCAACGGTGTCCACCATTCACCAACCACCTCCAAGGCACGCGCAATACCGGAGTTGAGATGGGACACACTTGAACGTTTCATGATTATTAATAATGTTATGACATGCATGTGTCGCTGATTTGCAACTGATTTGCGAGTACAAATTTCTCACGATAAAACAAACTGCATCACGTAACACCGTAAGCGTCACCTCACTTCATCAGACCGGCATCTCTCATTCATTCCGACAACAAAGTGTTTATCGTTACCGAAACATTTCGTTAGCACTCTGCAAACAACTGTCAACGACAGCTCACGTGTCTCGAGTGAAACATCATGTTTCTGAAGAAGTTGCTATTTGCAATGGATATCAGTCCTTAAAAACTACTCAGTTGTGAGTTCCTGAAACCCTGCGCGATGCCATGTCGATTTGGCCACCGCACCACAATGTTAAGAAAACCTTCGGAGGTTTATGCAGCAGTTTGTGGTGTGCCAAAAGTTACATCAACAATCGGTTCATCGATTTCAATGAATATGCATTCCCCCGGACAAACGTCGGCAGCTTGTACGACAGCATCGAGATAACGAGCGGGCACTTCTGCCAGTGAACCGGATCCACCAGGGTCGTTTAACGGAGTTCCCTTTTCAATGACGTATGCGATGCCGTCTTCTAATTGACCGAACACATCGGGACAGTGATCGACACATAAACCATCGCCGGTACACAAATCTTGATCGATCCATACGCGCACACTGACACGGTACATGGCACTGCGCCATAACCTCAACCGTGATGTCTGATTCAACCCCACAAGCCCCACAACGCAGTCACGAATGGATTCGGCCAACCGGCACAGTCACAGATCCATTTGCGTGGCTTGCCGACAAAGATGACCCCGACACCCTCAGATATCTCAATACAGAGAATACATATGCAGATGACTGGTTCGCGCCGCACTCCGAGCGCATCGAGGAGCTATTTACCGAAATCAAATCTCGGATCAAAGAAGACGACGTTGCACCGCCAGTACAAAAGGGCAACTACTGGCACACCACCAAGACACAAACAGGCCAGAGCTATGCCATACATACCCGTGGCACAACCGCAGATTCAGCAACTGACAGCATCGTTCTTGACGAAAATGTTGAAGCGCACAGTCATGATTACTTTGCAATTAGTGCATTCGACATCAGCACGAACGAACAACTACTCGCATGGTCATCAGACACTGACGGGAGCGAGTTATACGACTTGCGAATCCGCGACATCTCAACTGGCATTGATCTCGATGATCTTGTTCCAGAGACATCATGGGGTGGCACCGCATGGTCGCTTGATGATCAATGGATTTTTTATGTACGCCCGGACGAGGCAATGCGCCCGTGGCAGGTGTGGCGCCATCGCATCGGAACTAGCGCATCTGAAGATGTCAAGGTCTTCGAAGAACCAGATGAAAGATTCTTCGTTGGCGTTGACCGCACCCGGTCAGACAAATGGATTGTGATCGAGTCTTCAAGTCGCACATCCAGTGAAGCGTGGATTATCCCCGCACACGATCCTGCTGCACAACCAACATGTTTCAGTTCTCGACAAGACAACATCGAGTACTCAATCGACCATTGGGGCGACCAATTCGTCGTCCTCACAAATAAAGAAGGACTCGACTTCTCGGTGATGATCACCAATGAAGTCGATACGGCAACATGGCAAAGATTTGTGCCCCATGTTCCCGGCAACCGAATTGTCCAGTTTGATTGCTTTGCAGATCATGCTGTGATGCAGCGCTGGAGCAAAGGGCAACAAGTAATTTCTGTGGTCTCGCGCGATGGCGTGATATCTCCACTCTCGATCAGCGATGAACCACACGAAGCAGAGCTTGATGCAAATCCCAACTTTGCGACTACCGGAGTTCGTTTCACGCATCAGTCGTTAACTACCCCAGCAACAATTGCGTGGTACTCCATTCCCGATCAAACGACAACTGTCTTGAAACAAATTGAAGTACCGAATGCGGATCTGTCTCAGTACATCTCCTCACGCATCTGGGCCACGGCTGAAGACGGAGAGTCGGTACCTATTGACATCGTCCATCATCGTGCAACATCGCTTGACGGCACTGCACCCACATTGATCTATGGATATGGTTCATATGAAGTATCGCTACCACCGTGGTTTTCAGCAGCGCGCCTCTCGCTTCTTGACCGCGGTTGGGTGTGGGCTCTCGTGCATCCTCGAGGTGGCGGAGAGATGGGGCGCGGCTGGTACGAAAACGGCAAGTTGCTACACAAGCGCAACACATTTACCGACACCATTGCGTGTGCGCGGCATTTGGTGTCTGTCAAAGTGTCAGCCGCGGACAAGTTGGTGGTTCGTGGTGGAAGCGCCGGTGGATTGCTCGTCGGTGCGTGCATCACCATTGCCCCCGACGTCTTTACTGGCGCGATCGCAGAAGTTCCATTCGTAGATGTGGTCAACACCATGAGCGATCCTTCTCTTCCGCTCACTGTCACCGAATGGGAAGAGTGGGGCGATCCACGAAATGAACCATTTGCTTCGTACATCGCAAGCTACTCACCATATGACAACACACGCGCGGTGACATACCCATCGCTGTATGTCACCGCAGGTATTAATGACCCTCGAGTGAGTTATCACGAACCCGCAAAATGGGTGGCCAAACTTCGATCAGTGTCGCCACAAACAACTGTGGTTTTTCGTTGCGAAATGGGTGCCGGCCATGGTGGTCCATCGGGCCGTTACGACAGATGGCGAGACGAGGCACGTACTTTGTCGTTTGCAATATCGTGCGTCAGCTAAGCAAGCGCTGCAGACACAAATAACAGCGCTATCAGTGCAAGGTTTCGCAACACATCTTTGAGTGATGGTGGCCGACGCAAAAAAGATCCAAAACACGCACATGGCACATCACTAGAAACACGAATTTGCGCAATAAGAAACGCGGTAAATACCAATAAAAGCGCCGTTGAGAGACCAAGTATCAATGGCGACACCGGCAGCCCCACAAGACAACCACCTAAAACCAGTTCGATAATTGGGACAGCTACGGCAACTGGTTTCCACACAGACTGTGAACGCGCATCACGCAACCACTGGGACATGTTGACTGCTTTGGAAGCTCCAGCGAGCAAGAACACTGCTCCCACCACAATTGCTGCAATCCGACTCACCATCTGCAATCCCAGTGCCTTGTGCGTGTGTTTCTAGTGGGTCGCAATACCGGCACTAGACACTTTGCCACGATAGAAAATCATCGCATCTGCAGACTGAGTGTCATTAACAGAATGAGCGGCATCATCATGGTGTGCCATGTGCACAACATCACCGACAACAAAGTAATGATCGCCCACCTCAGTCACTGAGTGAACGGTGCAGTCAATCCACGCAATACAACCCTCAAGAATCGGTGATCCGTTTGGCGAAGGCGCCCATGCCACTCCTTGGAAACGGTGATCGGCCTCTTTTGCAAACTGCCAACAGAGATCGGCTTGGTCGGCACGCAAGACATTCACACAGAACGTTCCACTTGGCTCAATCGCTGCCCATGTGACCGAATCAAGCGCGGGGAAAAATCCCACCAACGGTGGCTGCAGCGACACTGATACAAACGAGCCGATTGTGATTCCGTGTGGCTCTCCTGCTGCATCAAATCCGGTGACAACAACAACCGACGTCGGCACCTGCCCCATCACAGAGCGAAAATGTGCTGAATCAACAGAAAGAGACATGGCGCAACAATAAACCAGAGACGCTCACAAAGAGAGCGTCATCCCTTCGCGCGCAACGTACACCTGCAATCCATGATCATGGGTGACATACGGCGAATGATCTAGATCGTGATCGGTTCGTGACGGATCATGATGGAACAGGGCCAACGACTTCACCCCACACTTTTGTGCAGTTGTAATAGCGAAATCGGCTGTGCAGTGACCCCAATTCGCGCGTTGAGAAAATTCATCTGGCGTGTACTGCGAATCATGAATTAATAAATCGGCATCAGCAGCCAGTTCAAGTATCGCTTCATCGACAACGTGTGATCCGTCGACAGGTTGTTGTACGTCGGGCAAGTACGCCACGACAAGATCGTTGTGTCGAATGCGGTAGCCCAGCGTTTCGCCAATGTGTGGAATCAACCGAGCAGTAACGTGAAAATCACCGAGATCCAGTTCGCCTTCACCAATGGAATGAAACCGAAACTCTCCAGGGAAGTCAGACAAATGAACTGGGAACATCGGCGGTTTGATCATCTCACGCATAGCAGTGTCAAACGATGTGCCATCTTCTTGTACTGGGCCATACACGTCGAGGGTGGCCCCGGGATTCAGCATTGGTGAAAAAAATGGCAACCCCATGACATGATCCCAATGCAAGTGAGTGAGTAAGGCTCTTGCATGTAAAGGCGTACCAGAATTTTCAAACGATGAACGATGGGAGTTACCAAACGTGCGCAATCCGGTTCCGAGATCAAGGATCAATGGCTGGTCTTTGTCGACACGCAAAACCACGCACGAGGTGTTGCCCCCGTACCGCGCGGTGTCTGGACCTGGGCACGGAGTTGACCCCCGTACTCCATGGAACGACACATGAACCTGCGTATTCCCCCGAATACGACTTACGTTACGTCCACGAGAGCATGGGTGTAAACCAGAGGTCACGGTGACCTGTGTCGCAGTGAACAGGTACCGTGATTGTATGGAACCGAAGATTTCAGTCTCAACCGCCACTGTGAACGACATGACGATGACGTACCTCGAATGCGGCAGTGGACCCTTGGCTCTGTGCCTTCATGGATTTCCCGATAGCGCCCACACCTGGAGACATCTTTTGCCAGCACTAGCGAATGGCGGATTTCGGGCAGTTGCCCCATTTACACGCGGGTATGCCCCCACCACCGTTGCTCCCGATGGCCTGTATCAAACTGGCGCGTTGTCACACGATGCAAATGTTTTGCACGAAGTTCTTGGGGCCGACAACAACGCTGTGATCATCGGCCATGACTGGGGAGCGCCGAGTGCATACGGTGCCGCGGTCGATCAACCACAACGCTGGAAGAAAGTTGTGGGCATGGCAGTTCCACCAGGAGCTGCCATGGGAATGGCATTTATGACCAACCTCGAGCAATTAAAGCGCAGTTGGTACATGTTCTTTTTCCAGCATCCACTTGCCGATATTGTCGTGCCCGCAAATGATCTTGCGTTTGTCGACATGATTTGGCGCGACTGGTCGCCGCATTACCGAAACAAAGAAGACGTCCAACACGCTAAAGATTGCATGTCGTCGCCTGAACATGTAGAAGCAGCACTCGGTTACTACCGTGCCACGTTAGGAGCGGGCAAAAAAGATCCGCGCTATGACGCGATTCAAGCGGCAGCTGCAGCACACCCACCGACACAGCCGACGCTGTACCTTCATGGCGAAGATGACGGATGTATCGGAGTGGAAGTTGCACGCATGGCACATGAAATGTACCCAGCGCTCAAAATGCAGATCGTGAAAGACGCCGGACATTTCCTGCAATTAGAACAACCAGCTGTTGTTAACCGACTGATCGTCGACTGGTTAACTACGGCGCGCTAATTTTTTGCCCGCGACGTACAAGCAACCCTTCATCTACTAAATCAATCATTATCTTTTCCACTCGGATTCGTTGCTCGGAGTCTGGAAAGTGCAACAAAATGTCGTCCATTGTGTGGCTTCTGTTCTTGTGCGATGTATCGAGCACAATACGTAACACTGCACCGCGAAGTTGACGATCCGATCCTTCGAAACGTGGTTGTGGCTTACTAGCCCCAGCCGACAAAGATGCAGGATCAATATCGTTTTTTGATTTCATAAAAGTGCACCACTTGCGAATTGGACACTCCGTGCAACGAGGTGAACGCGCGGTGCATACCCTGCCACCGAGTTCCATCAATACCTGATTCCATTCCCACGACAGCCCCAGCGGAACCAAAGCATCTGCCATGTCTTGCAATTGCTTTGCTGTCATTGGTTCACCACGCAGGCGCGAAAACACGCGCGACACATTGACATCCACAACCGCGACATCGCGCCGGTATGCAAACGCAAGTACAGCACGCGCTGTGTATGGTCCGACACCGGGCAATGCCAGCAACGCCTCAAGTTGGTCGGGCACATCACCATCGTGAGTATCCGCAATCACGATGGCGGCATCTCGAAGATTTCGACAACGCCGCGGATAACCGAGGCCTTGCCACAGACTCAACGCTTCGCCAAGCGATGAGGTGGCGAGAGCGTGCGGGGTTGGGTAGGCCTCGATGAAGAATTCGAACTTTGGTAGAACTCGTGCGACAGATGTCTGCTGCAACATCACCTCAGACACCAGCACATGCCATGGGTCGCTCGCACGACGCCACGGGAGATCGCGCAACTCACTACTTCCCCACTGCAATAGCGCAGCGGTGATGCGATCTGAGTTTTTTATTCGGCCCACACGTCCTGGCCGTCGTACGGACGACGACGTTGTGGGGCAAACTCGCGCTTCCACACCATTACACGGCGCTTGAAATAACACACTTCCTTGCCGTCTTGGTTGAATCCTTTGGTCTCAACTGTGACGATCCCTCGATCGTTTTTTGATTTGCTCTCTTGCACATCAAGCACATGTGTTTCAGCATGAATCGTGTCGCCGTGAAAGGTGGGAAATTTGTGTTGGAGTGTTTCCACTTCAAGGTTTGCGATAGCGGCACCACTGACATCTGGCACGCTCATACCAAGAACGAGCGAGTACACCAGGTTGCCAACGACAACATTGCGACCTTGCACGCTTTCTTTTGCGAACCAATCATTTGTATGAAGCGGGTGATGGTTCATTGTGATCATGCAAAAGAGATGATCGTCGTACTCTGTGATGGTCTTTCCTGGCCAGTGACGATAGATGTCGCCAATTGTGAAATCTTCCAGATACCGACCAAAGGGGCGTTCGTGACTTGTCATGGCTCACACGCTACTCACGGTGTTGGCGTACCACCGGTGTCGTCTTCTGTGAACTCGAGATCGTCTGGCCGCAGTGTGGGCATGGTGAATTGCCCCGTGCGATCACGAGGCGCAAATTGTTCAACCCATTCAGCGCGCGACAAACCTCGCTCGGCCTGTAAGACAGCGACAGACGGCAATGGCTTCAGTCGCTTGCGTCGGTCAATCGAGAACGGGCCGACACGAAGCGACAAGTAACACACCCAACCCACGATGATTGGCAACCAATACTGTGCGACACGGTATGACAACACCGCCACGGTTGCAGTGGAGCGCGTCAATCCAAATCCCACCAGCATTGGGATGTAGACACCTTCGACAATCCCAAGGCCACCAGGGGTAATAGGAATAAACGACAAGATATTTGCGATGCCGAATGCAACAATCAGCGCATCTGCTTGCAGTGTTCCACCAAATGCTCTAATGAAAACCCACAGAGACAATGCATCAAACACCCAGTTCAACGTCGCCCAGAGAATGACACGACGAAGCAGCGCTCGTTCTTTCAACAAACTTTCGATGCGCACTGCGAGATGCTCCAAGGTCTGCACTGCGTTGTCACCATTGAATCGAAAACGTTTTGCGATGCGATACACCACTCGCTTTGAGCGACCTTGACCTTCCATCAACCCGAATGCGATGAATCCTGCAAACGCCATCAAGATGACGCCAACGACTGCGGCGGCTCCATAAATCGGGTTCACACCTCGGTTCGGAATAGAGATGATCAGCCCGATCCACAAAATGAAATTTAGAATCACCGCTGATCCGATTCCGGCAGTTGCAAGAGCAAACGCCGCGTCAGGACGCGACACTCCACTCATGGTGAGGAGTCGAAATCCGAGCGCCGAGCTTGCCGCACTGCCCGCGGGCATGATGTTGCCAAGAGCTCGGGTGGACAACTGAATGCGCCACATGCGCATCACAGAGACATGTTGGCCCATTTCTTCGAGTGTGCCGTGTGTCAACAGTGAGTACGACAGCAGTGCAGCCGCCTGAAGAGCCAGACCCACCACCAGCAGCCCGGGCTGTACTTGGCTTAAATCTTTGAGGGCGCGGTTGAAACCGGGGATGAGTGGAAAGACGAAGAAGTAGATGGCCCCCAAGGCCAACATGACCTTGAGTCCCCGCTTGAGAAAGGGACTTCGTTTCTTCACCCCAATAGAGTAGGACACCATGACGACCACGTTCTCTTCCGAGTTGCAGACCGCAGCCACAGTCATCAGCACCACCCGCGACATGGTGAATACCGCAGTTGCGACGTTGAAAGCCAATGGTGGCCCCGATGTGCAGCAAGTACTTGCATACGACATCGCACACGTGTCAGCAGCTGTTGAAACCGCTGCATCACTTCTTGACTACGGTGCAAAAGGCGATCAAGAAGCACAAATCACATGTGCTTTCACCGCCGACATGGTCCATGACTTTGTAACACGTCTTGTTGGCCGCGAAAAATTGTGGGGCCTAAAAGCATCGCAGTTATCAATGGCAGATGAGTTTGTCGAAAGATTCCGCGCACCCGAGTTCTTGGCATCGCTTGCTGATATGGCAGGACCACGCCACCTCGATGATGACTTCGAAATGGTGCAGGACACATTCCGTTCATTTGCAAACAAAGTTGTTGCACCCAAAGCAGAACATGTTCACCGTTACAACGAAGATGTCCCAGAAGAAATCATCAGCGGACTTGCTGAAATTGGTGCATTCGGACTGAGTGTTCCGTCTGAATACGGCGGATTTAGCGAAGGTGGCGAAGGCGAGTATCTCGCATCAGTTGTGGCAACCGAGGAATTGTCTCGTGCATCGCTTGGTATTGGTGGATCACTGATCACACGTCCCGAAATTCTCACACGCGCACTCGTCAAGGGTGGAACAGAAGAACAAAAACACGAGTGGCTTCCAAAGTTGGCAACCACAGAAGTAATGGCAGCTGTTGCAGTCACCGAACCCGACTACGGAAGTGACGTCGCAAACTTAAAGACAACCGCAGTAGAAGGAAAAGGTCCAAACGGCGAAGAGGGCTGGGTCATTAACGGTGTAAAGACATGGTGCACATTCGGTGCCCGTGCCAACGTTCTCATGTTGCTCGCACGCACCGATCCCGACCGTTCAAAGACTCACCGTGGTCTTAGTTTGTTCATCGTGCCGAAGCCAATTGCAGATGGACACGGTTTTGTCTTTACCCAAGACAACGGCGGAAAGATGGAAGGTCGTCCAATCGACACCATTGGTTACCGAGGCATGCACTCGTACGAAATCGCCATCGAAAACTGGTGGGTACCAGAAACACACCTCATTGGCGGACGTGATGGTCTCGGCAAAGGTTTCTACTTGCAGATGGAAGGATTCGAAAACGGTCGTTTACAGACTGCTGCGCGTGCAGTAGGAGTAATGCAAGCCGCGTACGAATCTGCTGTCGACTACGCCAACAACCGCGCTGCGTTTGGCAAGAACATTGCCGAATACGAACTCACACGCGTGAAGCTCGGACGCATGGCAGTGTTGATTCAGGCATCACGCCAATTCGCATACCAAGTTGCTCGTCTGATGGGCAAAGGCGAAGGTGCGATGGAAGCCAGCATGGTGAAGGCATACGTGTGTAAAGCAGCCGAGTGGGTCACCCGCGAGGCACTCCAAATCCACGGCGGCTACGGCTACGCAGAGGAATACAGCGTGAGTCGCCTCTATGTAGATGCGCGAGTCTTGTCGATCTTTGAAGGCGCAGACGAAACGCTGTGTCTCAAAGTCATTGCGCGCAAACTGGTTGACCAGTCCGCGTAATTACAGCAATTGCTCTAAAGACGCAATGCGCTCTACATCATGATGTGATGCGTCATTAAAGGGATCAAGAAGAATTGGGCGTAGGCCTGCGGCTCGTGATCCCCCAACATCCATCACCAACGAGTCACCAACGTATGCAATGCGTTGTCTATCGATTCCTTCAAAGTGAGGCAGTGCGTAATCAAAGATCCGTGGGTCTGGCTTTGCGACACCCACAATGTGGCTGTCGACAATGCAACGCACTGGTGCGTGATCTCCAGGGCCAACTTGACACACGCCAGCGTGCCCAAGAATTTGTTCAATTTGTCCCGTGGCGTTGCTCACGATCCCAATAGGAACGCCGACGTCATGCAACGCCTGCAAGGTCTCACGCGAGCCGGGCAATCGATAACGCCACAAATGCGCAGAACGTGTGCGGTTGAGAACGTATGAAGCTTCTTGCCGGTGATGTTGAGCAACTCCAACAACCTCAACATATGCATCGTTGTATTTCGACCAGTCGCTTTCATCTGATTGATGCTCTGACTTCGCCGCCATGGCGCGGTAGTGCGCACGGATATACGTAGAGAGATCAGTCGTGGCTCCGTAAAAAGACAAAAGTGGAGCCAAAACGGTTGGGTCTGGCACCACCAATACTCCCCCTGCATCAAATAGCACTGCGTCAAAATCTCTTGTCATTGCTGGCAAGGCTACGGGGATCCCCATTGCGGTTCGTGCCGCAGTTCGTGCGGCTTTTCTCACAATGCGTTGTTGCCCCTACGCTAAGAGCCGTGCGTTCAGCCCGTGATTTCTTCAAGCCCCTCGCTGCCGGTGCTCCCGAGCCAGTGCGTGAGATTCCCTTCCGCCCAAGTCGTGTGATCCACTTCTTCCCACCACAGATTGAAAAGATGGTGGCGAAGTTGCCCGAGACCATTCCAAACGTCGACATTTTGCTCGGGAACTTGGAAGACGCGATCCCAATGAGCGAAAAAGAAAACGCTCGCGCCGGATTCATCAAGGTCGCCACCACTCTCGACATGGGAACAACCCAGTTGTGGACCCGTGTGAACAGCCTTGACTCCCCGTGGTTCCTCGACGATGTCACAGAAATCGTCACCAAAGCTGGTGAAAAAGTTGACGTGATCATGGTGCCAAAAGTGGAAGGCCCTGAAGATATCCACTACGTCGATCGACTGCTTGCCCAACTTGAAGCACGCGCAAAATTGTCGCGCCCGATCTTGGTGCATGCCATTTTGGAAACTGCTCGTGGTGTTGCAAACGTTGAAGAGATCTGCGGTGCATCACCGCGCATGCAGGGCCTGTCTCTTGGCCCAGCTGACCTCGCAGCCAACCGACGCATGAAGACCACCCGCGTTGGTGGCGGCCACCCTGACTACATCGTTCGCCGCGATCCAGACGGCGACGACATCGAAGCGCCACGCGACACATTCCAACAAGATCTGTGGCACTACACCATCGCCCGCATGGTGGATGCCTGTGTCACTCACGGCATCTTTCCGTTCTACGGGCCGTTTGGCGACATCAAAGACACTGTTGCCTGTGAAGATCAGTTCCGCAACGCGTACTTGCTCGGATGCGTTGGTGCATGGAGCCTTCATCCCGTGCAGATCGAAATCGCCAAGCGTGTCTTTAGCCCACGTCCAGAAGATGTACGCCAAGCACAACGCGTTATCGAAGCAATGGGAGACGGCACTGGCGCCATCATGCTCGACGGCAAGATGGAAGATGACGCGTCGGTAAAACAATGCAAAGTTGTTGTTGAACTTGCACGTCAACTTTCGGCTCGCGACCCACACCTTGCGCAGGCCTACGGTTTCTAACACCACTTGCGTAAATTATTGAACTGCATCGACATTATTGACATGCATCAACAAAGGAATACACAATGACTGAACTTCGCCCACGCCGCTCTGTTCTTTATATGCCAGCGGCAAACGAGCGCGCACTTGAAAAAGCAAAGAGCATTTCGTCTGATGCTTTGATCTTTGACCTTGAAGATGCTGTATCTCCCGATGCAAAAGATCAGGCGCGTGAAAACGCTGTGGCTGCTGCTAATTCGGGCGCCTACGGCCGACGCGAAGTAACCATTCGTTGCAATGGCCTCGATACGCCGTGGGGTCAACACGACATCGCAGCCGCTGCCACAGCCAGTATCTCTGCTGTTGTTATTCCAAAAGTAAATGACGTCGCCACTTTGAACGAAGTATCGCGACAACTGGATGCTGCTGGTGCACCGTCATCGGTGGGAATTTGGGCAATGGTGGAAACACCAGCTGCAATTTTTGATGTGCGCGCTATTGCCGGCCATCCGCGCGTTGCAGTGTTAGTGATGGGCACAAATGACCTCGCCAAAGAATTACGCGCCGCTCAATTACCCGGCCGCCATCCGCTCGTGCCGCATCTTGCCACCGCACTTCTTGCAGCACGCGAGGCTGGAAAACCAATTCTTGATGGCGTGTACAACGACATCAAGAACGCTGACGGGTTTCGCGCAGAATGCGAACAAGGTGCACAGATGGGATTTGACGGCAAGACTCTGATTCACCCCGACCAGGTTGCTATCGCAAATGATGTGTGGGCACCATCTGAAGCCGAAGTGGAACACGCTCGCCGAGTGATCGCTGCTTTTGACGAAGCACTCGCACTTGGAAAAGGTGTCGTACAACTTGATGGACGGATGATCGAGAACCTGCACGTGGACAATGCACGTAGAGCCTTAGCAATTGCTGATTCGATCGCGTCAATGCAATAGCGACTCTGTAGCTACAGATTCGCCGCAAACAATGCGAGTGTGCGCTCCCACGCCGTCTGTGCAGCAGCTGCATCAAACACATCAGACCGTGTGTCATTGAAAAACGCATGATGCGTTGTGGGATACACGTGAATCTTTGCGTTCTTTCCTCGCGAGACAAGGTCAGCTTCTAGCGCTCGTGACATCTCTGGCGATGCAAAATCATCATGTTCGGCATAATGGCCCTCAACAACTGCTGTCAACTTGTCCCAGTCAGGCTGTGCGCTGGGCCATGGAACGACGCCATAAAACGGCGCGGCCGCCGCAACAGCATCGGGGCGTTGACACGCAAGCGCGAGCGTTAAACCGCCGCCCATACAAAATCCAACAACACCTACTTTGTTGCGTCCAGAGCGCCGAATAAGTTCATCGACGGCACCACTCATGTCTTTTGCAGCCTGGGTGAGATTGAGCCCCATCATCAATTTTCCTGCACCGTCTGGTTCCGTGCTTGATTCACCGCGATACAAATCGGGAGCAAGCGCAACGTAGCCAGCAGCAGCAAAACGATCTGCCACTTCTTTAATGTGTGGCACTAGACCCCACCATTCTTGAATCACAATCACACCGGGGCCCGATGTGCCAGCAACATAACCAGTTGCTTTGCCGCCGTTGCTTGCGAATTCGATCATCTCGCCCATTAGTACTTTCCTCCTAATTTGGTGTGGTCCCAACTGACAATGTTTTCTACATCAATCATGACACCCACTCGTTTCTCGGCTTGTTTGCGAATAAATGCCATACCTTGCTCGCTTGCTGCAGCTGGCCCGTTGTAACGAACCGCAACCTTTGCAGCGATGTCGACAATCTCGTCAATGTCGGTGACGATGCGCGTCGTGCCTTGAAGCTCAACGCCCCGAAGTTCGTTGTATTGGTCTCCATCTTCGACTAGTGCAGTAATGCGAGGGTCACGTGCCAAGTTCGCCATTTTTTGAGATTTCCCGAAAGTCCAAAATGCGGGAGAGCTTCCAATCATCGCGTACCACATTGCAACAACATGTGGGTATCCGTTGTGGCCGTTGGTGGCGATGTTCATTACATGTCGCCCATCGAGGAACGTTGCGATTTCTTCCGGTGTCATCTCGATCTGAGAGCGCTTACTTGCCATTGAAACAACCTAGATCGTGTGGGCATTCTTCAGTAAGTGCACAGCGTCGGGATACTGCTTTTGTAATTGCGTCAGAGAAACATTCCACGGGGTGACACCACCGTTATCGGCATCATGGATCATCTCCATGCACTCACGCAGGCTTCGGCGAGGCTCTAATGCGGTCACCGCCTGCGCGCAGACCCACCACAACGCCACATTGTCGGGGTGGTATTCAATGACGAGACGACAGCCCACCAACAGGCCATTTGCGTCATTTGCGAGGGCAAGCAGCGCATAGGCGACTTCCTCTGCCACCGCTAGGGGGTCTGAATGGCCTGCTCGTGCCACATATCGCAGATGCTCAATGGGATGCACCTTCAAAACGCTACTGCCGCTGCACTAGCGTTTCATCCGTGACCATGACCCAACTTTCGCCCCCCAGCCAGGATTTCGTTCTCACACCGCTTGGCAAAAAGGGACGACCTCTGCGCGAATGGCTCACCACCTTTCATCTCGCATCAGTAGTCCTCGATCCCTACACGAATGAAAGTTCGTGGGTACTGAACTCTGCAGTTCGCATTATGCGCCACTTCTCTGGCGCCGCAGTTCGTGTGAACTTCATCATCACTTGCAGCGAAAATGAGGCCAAAACTTTCCTTGGGCCTGTGGCAGACGAGTTTTTGGTGTTTTCGGATCCAGAACGTGTCGCAGTGAAAGCACTTGGACTCAGTGAACTTCCAGCGTTTGTCGTGCTACAGATGAACGGTGAAATTCCTGCGGCCGCTCAAGGATGGTCTGGACAAGAGTGGGACAAAGTCTGCGTGAAGATTGCAGAACTCACCAGTTGGTCAAAACCAATGGTCCCCGGACCACAAGATCCTGGTCCGTTCCACGGCACGCCAGCAATTGGCTGATGACCTACCCATTGGCGAGGTCATTGAACCTCTGTCGCTTGCTTTAGCAACTCATCACAACGCTGTTCTTGTTGCACCTCCAGGAGCGGGAAAGACAACATCCGTGCCATTGCGTTTGCTCGATGAACCATGGCTTGAAGGTCGTCGCATCATCATGCTTGAACCACGTCGTCTCGCGGCTCGTGCGGCAGCGCGTCGCATGGCACACGTCTTGGGTGAAGACGTTGGAGAGACCGTTGGTTTTGTCACTCGTGACGAAAGAAAAGTTGGGCCACACACTCGCATTGAAGTGGTAACCGAGGGCGTACTGACGCGTCGCCTGCAAAACGATCAATCACTCGACGGCATCGGTCTCGTAATTTTTGATGAGATCCACGAACGCAATGTGCCGACAGACCTTGGACTTGCATTTCTCCTCGACGCGCGCGCGCAGTTATCGCTCGATGTACGAATTCTTGCGATGTCCGCGACACCAGAAGCAGACGTCTTTGCTCGTGTGCTCACATCGCCCGATGATCCTGCACCAATCATCACATCTCAAGGACGAATGTTTGATGTTGAGATTCGTTACGTGCCCCGGCAGCGAAATGATCGACTTGAAAACATCGTGGCTGCAACTGTCATGCGGGCACTACGAGATGACGAGGGTGACGTGCTTGTTTTTCTCCCGGGAATTGGCGAGATCAACCGAGCAAAAACTGCGCTAGATACACAAATTTCAGATGATGTTGTGATCCATCGATTGGCGGGAGCACTTCCGTTCAACGAACAAGACACCGCATTGGCACCGTCCCCACCGGGGCAACGCAGGGTTGTGTTGAGCACAGACATTGCCGAGACATCCCTCACGGTTGACGGTATCCACATCGTGATAGATGCCGGTCTCTCGCGTGTGCCACGAGTGGACGTGCGCACCGGGCTCACTGAGTTAACAACCGTGACGTCTTCGCGGGCCTCTAGTGAACAGCGATCTGGCCGTGCAGGACGAGTACGAGAAGGAGTCGCATACAGACTCTGGGGAAAGATTGACGACGCCACACGTCTTGCCCACCTTCCCGCCGAGATCACCCAAACTGATCTCACAGGTGTTGCACTTGAACTATGTGCCTGGGGCACTGCGCCGGATCGGCTGCAATTTCTCGACGCGCCACCAGCAAAGGCTCTCGTACGCGCAATCGACCTGCTTCACACGCTCCACCTGGTTGACAACACTTCGCGCACTAGCGACTCCCTTCCATCTGTCACTGAACTTGGGCGTAATGCTCTGACACTTCCTGTACATCCGCGACTGGCAGTCATGGTGCTACGCGTTCGTGAACACCCCGAACAGGCGTGGCTTGCGTGCGTCATTGCGGCTCTGCTTGAAGAACGCGACATTCTTCGCAGCGACAAATCCACACCGATTGACCTCGCGTTGCGATCACGCATTGTCTTAGGACTCGACTCTCATGACAGTGCTGACCGCGGCGGAGTATCACGAGTACGCGAACGCGCGAAAGATCTCGCGCGCCGAGCACGAATCTCGTCCGACGTATTTGTGAACGCTGATCTCATCGATCACTACTGCGGAGCGCTGTTACTGCGTGCATATCCCGATCGACTATCAATGCGTCGGTCAACTCCCGGACAATTCATCACATACGACGGAAGCGGCGCATGGTGCGACACAAAAGATGTACTTGCGCAGGAGAAATTTCTTGTGGCTGCTGATCTTGACGCAGATCGAAAATCATCTCGTATTCGTCGTGGTGCAGCATTAGACGCCGACCAGGTAGCAGCTACTTTGGGAGAAGATCTCATTATTGAACGAGACATTATGTGGGACAAATCTCGCAACGATCTCGTACAACGTGAAGTGCGACGTGTTGGCTCACTCAGGCTCGGTGAATACATCTCGGAACCACTTCCCTGTGATGACACCGTTGACGCCTTGGTTGATCGTATTCGCGTCACGCAATTAGACATTCTGAATTGGTCTGATGATGCTGAATCACTTCGGCAACGAATGTTGTTTCTCCGACAGCACCTCGGCGATGAATGGCCTGACGTTTCGCGCAAAACCCTTCTTGCCTCTACGGAGACGTGGCTACGACCATTCCTGGCTGGTGCAACGTCTCGCAACGACCTTGAACGACTCGATATGACAATGTTGCTCCGGGCAATGTTGACGTGGGATCAGAGTGAACAACTCGACGCGCAGGCTCCCGCGAAATATCAGCCGCCGACGGGTAAGGCAATCGACATTGACTACACCGATTGTGCAGCACCATCGATCGATGTTCGCGTGCAAAAAATGTTCGGAGTGACAACGCATCCGCACATCCTTAATGGCGCACTACCTCTCAAGGTGGTGCTGCTTTCCCCCGCTGACTACCCAATTCAAGTCACATCAAATCTTCCCGAGTTCTGGAATGGCTCGTGGCGAGATGTGCGACGCGAGATGGCAGGCCGGTATCCAAAACATTCGTGGCCCGAGGACCCGCGCACGCCATCGACCTTCTAGCCTCGGAGTATGGCCGATTTCGTTTTCACAGAACTGCTTCCCCTCGGACCCGACGAGACTCCATATCGACTCATCACGACGGAAGGCGTCTCCACCATCGACACAAGTGCTGGTCGCTTTCTCAAGGTTGACCCGGCTGCGCTCACGTTGCTCACCGAGGAAGCGATGCGCGATATCGCCCACCTGTTACGCCCGGAACACCTTCAGCAACTCGCAAACATATTGAAAGACCCCGAGGCAAGTGCAAACGACCGCTTTGTCGCTCTTGACTTGCTGCAGAACGCAAACATCGCAGCTGGCGGAATCTTGCCGATGTGTCAAGACACTGGCACCGCAATTATCAAAGGAAAAAAGGGCCAGTTTGTACTCACCGGCGGCGGTGATGAAGAAGCTATTGCTCGAGGCGTCTTCAATACGTACCAAAAGAGCAATCTTCGCTACAGCCAAATGGCTCCTGTATCGATGTACGAAGAGGTAAACACTGGCAACAACCTTCCGGCCGAAATCAAGATCTCTGCAGTCGATGGTGATGCGTACAAGTTCTTGTTCATGGCGAAAGGTGGTGGCTCTGCTAACAAGAGTTATTTGTTTCAAGAAACCAAAGCATTGCTCAATGAGAAATCCCTGTTGCCATGGGTATTTGAAAAAATGCAGACGCTTGGCACAGCTGCATGTCCGCCATATCACTTAGCGGTTGTCATTGGCGGCACATCTGCTGAGCACTGTGTGGAAACAGCAAAGCTTGCAAGTGCTCGCTATCTCGACTCGTTGCCAACACAAGGCAGCAAACTTGGCCATGCATTCCGAGATGTTGATCTTGAACAAAAGCTTCTTGTATTAGCTCAAAAGACTGGTATCGGCGCACAGTTTGGTGGAAAGTATTTCTGTCATGACGTTCGAGTTATTCGTCTCCCGCGACACGGTGCAAGTTGTCCGGTGTCGTTTGCAGTGTCATGCTCGGCAGACCGTCAAGCACTCGGCAAGATCACAGTCGAAGGTGTCTTCTTAGAACAACTCGAGACCGAGCCCGCACATTTTCTTCCCGACGTCACAGAAGATGATTTAAGTAACGAAGTAGTTCACATTGATCTCAATCAACCGATGGACGTTATTCGTGCAACTCTCAGCAAGTACCCAGTCAAGACACGCGTGATGTTGTCAGGACCAATGGTTGTCGCACGCGATATCGCACATGCAAAGCTGAAAGAACGTCTTGATGCCGGACAAGGCCTACCGCAGTACATGAAAGATCACTGTGTGTATTACGCAGGTCCAGCGAAAACTCCCGACGGTTATGCATCGGGATCATTTGGACCAACCACCGCAGGACGCATGGATAGTTATGTCAATGAGTTCCAAGCCGCTGGCGGAAGTTTTGTGATGCTTGCCAAGGGGAACCGTTCACGACAAGTCACCGATGCGTGCAAAACATACGGTGGTTTTTACCTTGGATCAATTGGTGGTCCAGCCGCCCGACTCGCCAAAGACTGCATTACCAAAGTCGAAGTGCTCGAATATCCAGAACTTGGCATGGAAGCAGTCTGGAAAATTGAAGTCCACGACTTCCCTGCCTTCATCATTGTTGACGACAAAGGAAATGATTTCTTTGATCTCGTCGCCGCAAGCGCGGGTACTCCTGTCGCACTGCAAAAATAGATTCCAGCGAATAAATTCAACAACTGGACGCACAGAAGAAATCAGTTACGCGAGACTCACTACGCAAGACTCACTATGCAACACTCACTATGCAAGACTAACGAGGTCGAGCCACTCTTCGCTGAAGTAATCCACTTGACCGTCTGGCATTAACAGCACTTTGGTGGGCTCGAGGGCACGAACAAAGTCGGTGTCGTGGCTGACGAAAATAATTGACCCCTTCCACGACATCAGAGCCCCAGCCACAGCATCACGACTTGGTGGATCAAGATTGTTGGTTGGTTCGTCAAGCAAGAGCACATTGTGGCGTCCCACCATCAGCATGGCTAACGCCAATTTTGTTTTCTCACCGCCAGATAGTGAGCCGGCTTCTTGAAATACTTTGTCGCCGCGCAAACCAAACATGCCAAGTAGCCCTCGAAGTTGTGTTTCGGTGAGCGCTGTTCCGTGCAGCAATTCACTACGCATGTGCTCAATCAGGTTGTCGTAGGGACGAATGTTGTCGTGCTCTTGTGCGTAATACCCAGCAGATACGTTGTATCCCCATTCAAAGTTGCCAATGTTGGCTGTTGTTTCGCCAGCTAAAACACGTAGTAAAGATGTCTTTCCTGCACCGTTTAGTCCGAGCACGAGAAGTCGCTCACCTCGTCCCAGATCAAACGAAACGTCTTCAAATACGGGTGGCCCTCCATAACCCTTTGACAACGACGTGGCAATGACCACTGTTTCGCCACTTGTTGGAGGATCAGGAAATTTCACGGTGAATTGGCGATCACGGCCGCGAGAAGATGTCATGCCATCTTGCATTCGTGAAATGCGTTTCTCAATGCTGTGCGCCATCGATGCCTTCGATGCTTTTGCACCAAAGCGATCAACAACCTCTTGCAGTCTCGCTATTTCTTTTGACTGCAACAATGCTTTCTTTGCATTCCGCTCTTCATCTTCTGCGCGAGAACGCTTGTATTGACTATAGGTGCCACGATATTCAACAACCTCGCCAACACCGTCTTCATCGGGACGGTCAAGATGAAGAACTCGCGTAATAGCTTCATCAAGTAACTCGAGGTCGTGACTAATCACCACCAAAGCACCCTTGTAATTACGCAAGAAATTCAATAACCACGTTTTTGCATCAATGTCTAAATGGTTCGTTGGCTCGTCAAGCAACAGCATGTCGCTACCGGCAAACAAGATTCGTGCAAGTTCTACTCGTCTACGTTCCCCGCCTGACAATACGTGAAGAGGAAAATTCAATCGATCTGGCTTCAGACCAAGCCCGGCGGCAATAGTGCGAGCATCACTATCAGCTGCGTATCCACCCTTTAAGCGAAATTCCTCTTCGGCACGTGAGAATTTCTGCACTACTCGGTCGTCTGGATTTTCTTCCATTGCGATACGCAATTTCTCAAGGTGCTCTAAGTCGGCATCGATGTTTCGACCGGACAATATGTGAGACACCGCGGTACGACCTTCATCGATGTGTGTCGCCTTAGGGTCTTGAGATAGATAGCCACACTGACCACTTCGCCGCACCGTGCCACCAGACGCAATATTCTCTCCACCCAGCACTTTCATCATGCTCGTTTTGCCAGCACCGTTGCGGCCCACGATGCCCACCTTGTCGCGTGCCATCACAGTGAAGGTGGCGCCATGCACAACGTTGCGTCCACCCACCTCGACGGTGAGTTGTTGAACCTGCAGCACTCTTCTAGTTTGCCGTAGGAGTTGCTGGAACTGACGAAACTGGCGCAGTTGTTGTTGGCACAACCGTTGGAGACGTTGTGGGAACAGACGGCGCGGTTGTTGAAGACGTATTTTTTGGAGGTGTTTCTGGATCGAGGTCAGTTTCCGGTGCTGTCGTATCTTGCGGTGATACTTCTTCAAGTTGATCTCTCGTGAAGCGAGACGCCAGACAGTCACCAGGCGACGAAGGAGCAACGCCAGCGGCTTGTGAGATTGCCTGGGCCAAGATGGCGCGACCTTCCACAGATGGATGCACACGATCGGGGGACAACACGCCGTCGTATGCGGAAATTGTTGTCCAATCGAGAATGCGAACGTGCGGGTGATTATCGGCAACGCTTTGAATGGTGCTGTTTATTTGTTGCTGTACTTCACGAAACAACGACGTGGTCAGGACCAGAGTGGGCCGTGGTGCAAGTGATGTCAGAATGCGATCAAGATCAGACCTGTAGTTCTCAAAATTTCCATTGAAGTTAGTCCCCAAGAAAACAACGGCCGCATCCCATCGGTCGTTTAAACGCGCTTCCAACACTTCCCGTCCGAATTGAATTTGCTGATTTGCTTCAGCTTCCACTGCTACCTGCCACCCCAGCGGAACCAACGCACGACACATGTCGTTGCCGTAACGTGGTGCAGCACCTGCAAAAATAGAATCGCCGATCAACAAAAGACGATTACCTTTGGCGTCAGAACCCAGCACTTTCCCGTCGAATTCTGGAAATGGCACGTTAATGCTGCCGTCTTCACTCACTAACTCAGCACTTCCTGGTAAGCGCCCAACACCATCCAGAAAATTGGTCAGTCCATCTTGTTGAGAAGTACTGCAGCCCGCTAGTCCAACAATGAAAGCGGCAGACAACGCTGTGGCAAGGACGCGGACTTTGGACTTCATGCGAAACGCCACGTTAGGTGTTTTTCGCGCCGATGTGTCGTCAGTCGTCTTTGACGGATATCTCTTCGATGGTGAGGTCCTCGAAGTGTTTGACCCGCCGCAATGACGGGAACGCAAACCACCAAGTACCCACCACAAAAAAGGTCGCGATACCGCCACCGACGACGGTGGCTGGTGTCCCGATGACGCTTGACACGGCTCCAGATTCAAACGCCCCAAGTTCGTTGGACGCACCGATAAACACGTTCTCAGCTGCCGATACCCGACCCCTCTTTACATCTGGGGTCACCATCGGCACGATTGACGCGCGAATGAACACACTGATCATGTCGGAAGCGTTTAACACCAACACAGCGATGAAGGCCACCGCATACGACCGAGTAACGCCAAGGACAATCGTTGCAGCACCAAAGACCAGGATGGACAGATACAGATTGCGCGCAACGTTGTTATAAATCGGTCGTATCGCGAGCCAAATAGCCATCAAGGCCGCTCCGATGCCACCAGCAGCACGTAGCCATCCGTACGCAACGTCTCCGACTCCAAGTCTTTCTTCTGCGATAACAGGAAGTAGTGCTACAGCACCACCAAATAACACCGCAAATAGATCTATCGAGATCACCGCCAACAGGATCGGCGTACGTCGAATGAAAGCCAAACCCTCAAGAGCAGACCGCAGTGTGATCGCCTCTTTTTGCACGGGTGCATCTTCTTCAAGTTGGCCATCTCCAACAGCACTCGTCTGCGTGTTCGCAATGGTGATCTTTACTCGCGCCAGTGATGCCATCCCCGCAATCATGAGAGCGCCCGCGGCTGCATACGCAAACGCCGGATCTACCGCATATAAGAAACCACTGATGGCTGGTCCGATAATGACTGCGCCTGTCCACGTCGCACTGTAAAACGCAATGACCCGTGTTAAGCCACCATCAGGTGCAATCATCGGTGCGATCGGACGTAACGCCGGGGTGAGGAAAGCACGCGCAGCACCAAAAAAGAACGTGATTATAAAAATAGGAAAAGCACTCGTGGGATCGCTGAGTGCGTACCACATCAACAACAAAGAACATGCTGCTTCGCCCACCACTGCTGACATCGCAATCCGCTTTCGGTTGAAACGATCAGCCACAGAACCCGTCACAAGTACAAGCAGAATGACCGGCAAAAATTCCGCGAGCCCCAACCACCCGATGTCTAATTCTCGGCCAGTGATGTCAAAGACGTGTTTGCCTAAAGCCGTTGCCTGCAACATGACGCCGGTGTACAACGTCAATGCAGCGAAAAGTAACGGAGTAACGCCAGGAGACCGCAGGGCCTCGAGAGCGCTTAGTCGATGAAACTGTTCATCGTCTGATGTGTCAGCGGGCGGTCCAGCCACCGTCAACAACCATCTGCTGACCCGTCATAAAAGTGGAGGCAGGACTTGCGAGATACAAAAGTGCTCCGTCGAGCTCGTGTTCAAAACCCATGCGAGGGATAGGTGAATTCTGCATGATGAATTTCATCGGGCCTTCTTCACTCATTGGCTCAGTCATCTCTGAGGGAAACCAGCCCGGGCACAATGCGTTAACGCGCACGCCTTTACGCGCCCACTGAAGCGCCATCTCACGTGTCATGTTGATCAGCGCACCTTTGCTGGTGCAGTAACTGGTCTGTTTGATTGGTGTTGAACCCACTAGCCCCAACATTGACGACACGTTGATGATTGATCCATATCCCTGCGTCACCATTTGAATTCCCGCGAGTTTTGCCAAATGCCATACAGCAATCGTGTTCACTTCCATGACTTCACGAAAACGATCGAGTGATTCTTTTTCGATGGGCGCGGCATCACCGATACCCGCATTGTTCACGAGCACATCGATGCGCCCACACTGTGCGATGGTTTCTGCTACCAAATGCTCACGCTCTGCTTCCTTCGAGACGTCACACTGAATAACAACTGAGCCCGGCAACTCTGCAGCCAACGACTCAAGACGCTCCTTGCGACGAGCAGAGATGACGACCTTGGCGCCGGCAGCGTGCATCACACGCGCAAATCGAGCCCCAAGACCCGATGATGCGCCCGTGATCAAGGCAACTTGGCCATCCATGCGAAATAGATTGAGTGGTGCAACAGGTGAAGCGGTGTCAGTCATGCATGCGAGGCTAGGCGTTCACAGCGCCTGTGACAGCATGGAGGCACAGTTGCGCGACACGGAGGATGCATGAAGATTCGAATTGGGCTGGGGCTCGGAGTTCGGTCCACATTGAATGATGCTGGATTTCTTGACGTGGTCGATGCAATGGAAGACCTGAAATTTGACAGCGTGTGGTTCAGTGAGCGCATAGGTGGTCAAGCACCTGATCCGGTTATCGCGATGGCCATGGCGGCAGCACGAACAAAGAAGTTAAAAATCGGCACTTCTGTCATGGTGTTACCGGGACGTAACCCCGTCTTGCTCGCCAAGGAATTAGCCACTCTCGATCGCATGTCAAATGGTCGAATGCTCCCTGCCTTTGGACTCGGCGCCGTCGACCCGCACGAGCAACAGGCATTTGGTGTGGAGCGCTCAGAACGTGCTTCCATCTTTAATGAAGCACTTGCCGTTATCCGTTCGTGTTGGCGAGATGAGACCATCACTTTTCACGGCAAGCACTTTCACTACGACAACATCACCGTGGAACCAAAGCCAATCCAACAACTACCCGAAGTATGGCTCGGCGGCATCGCAGATTCAGAACTACGACGCGTGGGTCGCCTTGCCGAGGGATGGTTACCATCGTTTCTCACACCCGACGATGCTGAGCGCGGTTGGCAAACGGTGAACGACATCGCGTCTGAAAATGGCAGGGAGTTCGATGAAGAACACTTCGGTGTTCTCATTCCATACTCGCTTGCACCTATTCCCGACACATTTGCAAAAGCCTTGGCCGCGCGACGACCAGACCTCGACGATGCAACCTGTCTTGTCCCCCAAGGTTGGGGCCAATTGGTTGATCTTCTTCAACAATTCATTGCAGTGGGCGCATCAAAGTTTGTGATCTTGCCAGTGAATGAACCAGCAACTCCTAGCGCGTGGATATCGCTCTTAGAAGAATGCGCTGGCGTTGTGCTTCCTCTTCAGACGTAAACGCCCGAGCAAACACGTTGTATTTATCGCCGCGTTGGCTTTTTGAAGTTAGTCACCACGTCAATAAGAAGACGTGTTCCGTATGCAGTGGCGCCACGTTGCAACCAACTCTCATCGGCATCAGCTTCCATAGGACCTGCGATGTCAAGGTGGGCCCATGGCACATCCGACACGAATTCGTTCAAGAACAATGCGGCGGTGGTAGCGCCAGCAACTGGGCCGCCGATGTTGCGCATGTCGGCAACGTTTGAATCAAGCATCTTTCGATACTCTCCAAACAATGGCATTTGCCATACCAATTCATCGGTGCGATCACTTGCTGCCTTCACTTGATCTGCAAACGACTGGTTATTACTAAACAGTCCCGCCATCTTCTTGCCGAGAGCGACCATGCAGGCACCGGTAAGTGTTGCGATGTCGATCATCGCATCAGGCTTCTGTTCAACACCTAGTGACAATCCGTCGGCCAAAATCAGTCGACCTTCAGCGTCTGTGTTGTGTATCTCCACAGTCTTGCCATTGCGCATGGTGAGAACATCTCCCAATTTGAGAGCACTACCCGATGGCATGTTGTCGGTGCACATCAGATATGCGGTCACCGCTGTGGTGCACTTCAGTTCTTTCAGAGTGCTCATTGTGGCCAACACAGCTGCGGCACCACTCATGTCCATTTTCATTGATGCGTGTGATGCATCACTTGGCTTCAAACTGATACCGCCTGAGTCATACATCACGCCCTTGCCTACGAGGACAACTTTGTTACGTGCATTGCGGGGCGCGTACACCAACTTCACAACTCGTGGTGGTTCAACACTTCCTTTGTTGACGCCGATCATGCCACCACAACCCATTGCGTTCAACTGGTCGCGGTTATACACCGTGGCGCGCAATCCATTTGCTTTTGCAATTTCGACGGCATGGTCAGCAAACATGCGCGCGGTGAGATGTGCTGGCGGAGTATTTGCAAAGTCGCGCGCACGTGTGACTGCAGTTGCAATTGCTATTCCACGTGCTACTCCTGCTTTCACTGCCGTGGCAGATGCAGTAGGGACAACCAAAACAAGATTTGCTAACGGTGATGCACTCTTTTTGTCGTTTTTCAATTCGACATATCGATGGGTCGCAAGTGCGACTCCTTCAACAATGATTTGTGCGGCACGCTTGCGATCTACACGACCGACCATTGGCAACGACGTGGCGAGTGAGTTGTGTTTTCCTGCGGTACGTGCAAGCGCAGCAGCAATCTTTCGCAATACTGCGTCGTTCAAATCTTTTGGTACACCGATGCCGATAAGAACCCGTACCGAATTTGAACCATTCGGTGGAAGCACCAATGTTTCACAACACTTACCTTCAAATCCCATGGCCGCGAGATCTTTTCGCGAGAGCCCAAGATCTTTTGGTAAGACGCCTTCTGATGCAATGGGGATACCGATGGCACCGATAGAGGCAGGAACAGATGAAGAGACAGATACATCACGTAACACGTGGTCAGTCTAGGGACACGCGACGTGCGACTGCCCCGGCGGTCACACAGACCGTACGGGCCGTGATTTTCCTTCTTGCCAGCGAGCCATTGTCCACAAGAGGTCAGACAGCCGATTCAAATACGGCACCACATAGGACGGCGGTGGTGCGCCAGAAAATGCGTGGCGTTCGGCGCGACGAACGGTAGTGCGCGCAAGATCGAGCCATGCTGCAACGGGGTGTTCTCCTGGAACAACAAACTCAGTGGGTCGCTCAAAGCGAGAGTCGAGCTCATCGATGACTTCCTCGAGGTGATCAACCATTTCAGAGGTAACAAGTGACTGGCCAGGGGCCAGTTTGTGGCGATTTTCAGGCAACGTGGCAAGTTCTGCCATGAGCACCCACATGTCGCGCATGATTTTTATGCAATAGGTCTCAACTTCTGAACCATGCCCAGCCGCAATGCGCACCATGCCCATCACTGCTTGTGCTTCGTCAACGGCCCCGTAGGCGCGAGGTAACGCGCTGTCTTTCGGGACTCGACTTCCATACAGCAATCCAGTCGTGCCGTCATCACCTTCACGTGTGTAGATCTTTTCGCGTCCCATAACTCCTGTGACGTTAGTGGCGTCAACCACGATTTCAGTGCTAATCAGACAAATACGACCTTCCACAAGTAGCGTTATTGCGGTATGCCACGCCAGCACTACCTAGATGCCGTTCGCGAACGCATCATTGTGTTCGATGGTGCCTTTGGCACCTTTGTTCAAGGCCTCGACCTCGGCCCAGATGATTTTGGTGGTGCCGCACTTGAGGGTTGCAATGAGATGCTCTGCGACACGCGCCCCGACATCATTGCGTCGATGCACGAAGCATTTCTGAATGTCGGTGTCGACGCAGTAGAGACGGCGAGCTTTGGCAGTTTCTCCACCGTCCTTGCCGAATACAACATCCCCGAGCTCGCATATGACTTGAACGTGAAAGCAGCCTCTATTGCACGGTCAGTCGCAAATGATTTCGAATCAGACGGTCGATCCCGTTACGTCGCGGGCTCGATTGGACCCGGTACGAAACTTCCGAGCCTTGGACACATTGGGTTTACCGAATTGCGCGAGGCCTATGTTGAACAGGCACGAGGCCTCCTTGATGGTGGCTCTGATCTGTTTCTCGTCGAAACATGCATGGATCTGTTGCAGATCAAAGCAGCGATGCAGGCATGTCGACAAGCAATGGTTTTGTGTAAACGCGAAGTTCCTATCCAAGTGCAAGTCACCATGGAAACCACCGGACGCATGCTGGTTGGCACCGAAATTGGTGCTGCACTCGCGGCGCTCCATTCAATGAAGCCAGATGTTCTTGGCATTAACTGTGCAACTGGTCCAGCAGAGATGCAAGAACATTTGCGACATCTGTCAGAACACTGCCCGATTCCAATCAGCGTGTTGCCGAATGCTGGTTTACCAAGTGTGGTCGACGGGAAGACTCACTACGACCTCACCCCCGAGCAACTTGCCGAGTTTCATCGTCATCACGTAAAAGATCTTGGAATTGGCATTGTTGGTGGCTGTTGTGGCACAACGCCTGAACATCTCCGACAAGTTGTTGAAGCAGTGCGTGATCTGTCACCGGTACAACGCAAGGTCACATTCGAACCAAGCGTGACTTCTTTGTATTCGCCGGTCACGATCGAACAAGACAACAGTTTCCTCATCATCGGAGAACGCACAAATGCAAATGGTTCGAAAGTTTTCCGCGATGCGATGCTGCAAGAAGATTGGGACGCCTGCGTAAAGATCGCTACCGATCAAATTCGTGAGGGTTCACACGTCCTCGACGTGTGCGTTGACTATGTCGGCCATGACGGCACGATTGATATGGATGCAATTGCTTCGCGTTTTGCAACTCAGGCGAGCGTTCCTCTCGTTCTCGACAGCACCGAACCTCAAGTGATGGAGGCGGGTCTCAAACATGTTGGTGGCCGCGCCATTTTGAACTCGGCAAACTTGGAAGACGGAGAAGAAGTAGGCAGTCGCCTTGATCGAGTGTTTTCCCTAGCACGTGACTACGGGGCCGCTGTTATCTGTTTGCTCATCGACGAGCGCGGACAAGCACGTGATGTGGATTGGAAGATGGAAGTTGCACATCGTTTGCACAACATTGCCAGCCAACGTTACGGACTCTCTGCAAGCGATCTGATTTTTGACCCACTCACGTTCCCGCTTGGTACCGGCGACGAAGATCTTCGTAAAGATGCAATGGCAAGCCTTGATGCGATCCGTCGCATCAAAGAAGAAATTCCGGGTGCATTCACCACTCTTGGTCTCAGCAACATCAGCTTTGGCTTATCCCCTGGAACGCGACAGGTCTTGAACAGCGTGTTTCTACATGAAGCGCGTCAAGTCGGTTTAGACAGCGCAATTGTTCATGCGTCCAAGATCTTGCCGCTGGCACGCATTCCCGAAGAACAGATCAAAGTCTGCCAAGACCTTATTTACGATCGTCGCGAAAGTGGTTACGACCCACTCACCACCATGCTTGAAATGTTCGCAGGCGTGAGTTCAGTCACTGCAGAAAAAGAAGACCGATCCGATTGGCCAATTGAAAAGATCCTGCGTCAACGCATCATTGATGGCGATCGTGAAGGCCTCACCAATGATCTCGATCGTGCTCTCGACGAAGGTTTCATCGCGCTTGACATCATTAACAACGTTCTACTCGACGGCATGCGTGAGGTTGGCGAGTTGTTCGGAGATGGACGGATGCAACTTCCATTCGTATTGCAGAGCGCTGAAACCATGAAAATGGCAGTCGGACATTTGGAACCACATTTGGAAAAAGTTGGCAGCTCCAGCACCAAAGGACGCCTTGTTATCGCAACTGTCAAAGGCGACGTGCACGACATCGGTAAAAACTTAGTTGACATTATTTGCACTAATAACGGCTATGAAGTGCACAACATCGGCATCAAGGTCGGCATTAACGAAATGGTCGACAAGGTTGTTGAAGTAAATGCCGACGCGCTTGGGATGAGCGGTCTTTTGGTGAAGAGCACCATCATCATGCGAGAAAATCTTGAAGAACTAAACCGCCTCGACCTGTCCCATATCCCTGTCATCTTGGGTGGAGCAGCTCTCACACGCAGTTACGTCGAAAAAGACATGCGCAAGGTGTATGAAGGTCGCGTGTTCTACGGCAAAGACGCATTCGAAGGTCTGTCCACTCTCGACAAATTGATGGACATGAAAAAAACTGGTGTCGAAGATCCCGACTTTGGTCGCGTTGCAACCGGTCGCGTGTTACCAGAGCGAACCAAAGAAGATATTGATCCTGCCGACCTACCTGTGCGCTCACCTGAAGCCGTTATCGATAATCCCGTATTTGCACCACCATTTCTTGGTTCGAAAGTCATTAAGGGTATTGGCATTGACGAAATTGCTGAGTTCATCAACGAGACCGCGTTGTTTCGCAACCAGTGGCAATACCGACCCGAACAAGGCGAAACGGACGAGCAATTCAAAGATCGTATTCGTCCACTACTTCGTGCCCAATTATCTGACGCAAAAGCAACTGGCATTCTGATTCCGCAAGTGGTGTACGGGTACTTCCCCGCGAATGCAGACGGCAATGACCTAGTTATTTGGACAGACGAGACACGCACAACAGAACGCATGCGCTTCTCATACCCACGCCAAAAAGTAGAGCCATACCTGTGTATTTCCGACTTCTTCCGCCCCGTTGACTCTGGCGAAATTGATTATGCAGCGTTCCACATCGTCACCATGGGTGAAGCAGTAAGTGAACGCGCAGCAGAATTATTTGCCGCGAACGAATACCAGAAGTATCTCGAATTACACGGCATCGGTGTGGAAATGGCCGAGGCACTCGCAGAGTATTGGCACAAACGCATTCGCACCGAGTGGGGCTTTGTGAACGAAGATGGCCCGTCACTTGCGGGGCTTTTCCGTCAGCAATATCGTGGTGGTCGGTATTCCTGGGGCTATCCGGCATGTCCTGATCTCGAAGACAATGCAAAAGTTGCAGAGCTTCTGGAAGCAGGGCGTATTGGTATCGAAGTGGGTGAGGAAACTGGTTGGCAGTATCAGCCAGAGCAAACAACCTCAGCCATTATTTGCCATCATCCCCGTGCAAAATATTTTGTGGCTCGCGACTAACAGCAGTCGTTGTTATCGACTGCTGCCAATTGGTCACTAATTCGAAATAGTGCCCACCTTGAGCAACCAGTTCGTCGTGTGCACCCAGCTCAACAATCTTGCCGTCATCAACCACAGCGATACGGTCTGCGCGACGAACAGTGCTCAATCGGTGCGCAACCACAACTACCGATCGTCCGCGCATCAATACGTCGAGTGCTGCTTCAACTTCACGCTCTGTCCCCGGGTCAAGATTTGACGTGGCTTCATCCAATACCAATACCGCCGGATCCACCAGCGCCGCGCGTGATAACGCAACCAATTGTCGCTCGCCGGCAGACAGGCGAGAACCGCGTTCTCGCACTTGCATGTGAAGACCATCAGGAAACGCCATAAAACGATCCCACACACCTAGTTGCTGCAGGGCAGCACGAATGTCGTCATCTGCTGCATCAGGTTGTGCAATGCGAATGTTGTCGGCAATCGTGCCGTCGAATAAGAAACCTTCTTGAGGCACCACAACGATCTGGCGACGCAATGACGACATGGTTGCCTGCCGGAGATCGACTCCACCAAAAAAGACGCTTCCATCAGTGGGGTCATACAACCGGGCCATCAACTTGGCCAAGGTTGATTTACCCGCTCCTGTGGGTCCCACCAACGCCAAGCGTTCACCGTGGTGCACAACCACCGACACATGGTCTAAGGCCAAACGATCAGCACCGACATAGGAGAAACTGACATCCCGAACTTCAAGTTCGCCTACATGGGGAAGCGATTGGGCCTCTGGCACTTCGTGTATTTCGGGTTCGGAATCCAAGATGCCGTACAACTTAAGAAGCGCGGCGCCTGCTGATTGCAGTGTGTTGTACAACTGAGACAACTGCTGGACGGGGTCAAATAGGTTCGCTAGAAGCAATACAAAAGCGACCACTGTTCCAAGAGATACGACGTCTCGATGCACTAGCCAACCGCCAACTCCCACAATGAGTGCAGCTGCAGCAATGCCGGCAAATTCGACAAGTCCGAAATACCACGTACTCACTCTCACGCTCTTCATATGACTGCGATACAACGCTCTATTTGATTCACTAAAGCGCCGAATTTGTTCCTCTTCGCGTGCGTATGCCTGAATAACTCGTACGCCAGTGATGCCCTCTTGCAGCGACGACATATTGACTCCCACTCTTTCGCGCACGTCAAGGTAGGCACGATTTGAGTCGCGTTGAAATTTCACCGATGCCACAACAAGAATCGGCAACACAATCAATGCCACCAATGTGAGTTGCCATGACAAGACGGCGAGAACCACCATCGCAAGTGCCAACAGAAAAAAAGAACCCACGAATTGCAGTAGCCCCCACTGGACTAGTTCAGCCATCGCTTCTATGTCGGCGGTCATACGAGCAACAAGTACTCCTGCTTTCTCGCGATCGTAGTAACTCATTGACTGATGAATGAGGCGATCGAACACGCGAATACGAAGAACTCTAAGGAAGCTCTCTCCCGCTTTGTTCAGATACATGTACTGCGCGCGTCCGGCACCGTAAGCGATGATCGTCACTACCACGTAGCAAACAACAGCAAAATTCAACGCTGACGTATTCCCGGGTTCTATCCCTTTATCAATCCCCACACGCACAAGAATTGGACCCGCCAATACGCAAAGAACCGAGATAATCACAAAAAATATGGCGGTGTTGATTGTCTTTTTGAAAGGTCGCGCCATTGACCAACTACGACGAAGAACCGAACGTACTTGAGTGCGATTGAGTTTTTCTTCCTCCGAAACACCCCCACCAAGAGACCACATAACTACTGTCCAACCTCTTCGAATGTCGCCAGAACCTTGCGATATTCAGCGTTGTCTCGAATGAGTTCGTCGTGCTGGCCCGACAGTACCTGTCCGTTGTCTGTGAGAAAAACCACGCGGTCTGCCAGTTGAATTGTTGCCGGACGATGTGCGATCACGATGGTGGTACGCCCTTGCATCACAGTGGTTAAGGCGCCACGTATTTCCTGTTCTTTGCTGGGATCCACGGCTGAAGTTGCATCATCAAGAACAAGAATTCGCGGGTCCGCAACGATGGCGCGTGCGATGGCAATACGTTGACGTTGCCCACCAGACAATGAGTATCCACGCTCTCCCAACAGTGTGTCGTACCCCTCTGGCAATTGACAGATGAATTCGTGAGCACCCGCTAATTTCGCCGCGCGTTCAATGTCTTCCATCGACGTATCAGGACGCGCAAAAGAGATATTTGCGGCCACAGAATCAGAAAACAGCAAAGTGTCTTCAAACACCACGCCTACGGCACTCCTCACTTCGCGAACAGGAAGATCGCGCACGTCAATCCCGTCAATACGCACAACACCACTTTGTGGATCATAAAAACGCACCAACAATCGCGCAATGGTGGACTTGCCTGAACCGGTTCCCCCCACGATTGCCACCGACTCTCCCGCTGCGATTGACAATGAAAGATCGCAAAATATGGGCGCGTCATTGGTGCCGTAGGAAAATGTCACCCGATCGCATTCAACAGATCCCACTTGTTCAACACCATGTCGCTGAGGAAGATGCTGTGGCACCGCCGGATCAACAATGACAGATGGCTCCGAGAGCACTTCATTCACTCGAATAAGAGCAGTTGATGCGCGTTGAGCTAACGCGACAGTCATACCAATCGTGCGCAACGGCCAAATAAGAAGAGTGAGATAGGTATTGAACGCGACGAGACCACCAAGTGTCATGTCTCCGTTCATTACACGATGACCACCAATGCCAAGCACCGCTACTAAACCGATTGACGGCAAAAGATCGATTGCCGGTAAAAAAGCGCTACGGATACGAGCCGCGTCCATAGATACTTTTTGAATGTCGTTTGCTTCAGTTTCCAGTTTGCGGGCCTGAACATCTTCGGCACCAAATCCTTTTACCACTCGTACGCCGGACACGGTTTCTTCCACGACACCAGCCAATTGCGCCTGTTCCTGCTGTACAGCCATTACCGCCGGATGTATGCGCAACGAGAACTGTCTCGCGGCGACATTAATAAGAGGCAACGGTGCGAGTGCTATCACAGCAAGAAACGGATCCGAGATCAGCAAGATGATCACCACTGCTACTACCATCGCCACATTCGACAGAGTTAATGGGATCATCACCACGAAGGCCTGTACAAGTGATAGATCACTTGAGGCGCGGCTCATCAACTGTCCAGTTTGCGCACGATCGTGATAACCAATGTGCAGGCGCTGGATGTGCTCAAACAAACGCTCGCGCAACACAGTTTCGGTTAATCGACTTTCTCGAAATGCGTAAAAGCGACGCATTCCCGCAAATATCCCAGCAATAGTCGCCGCCGAAAGAATGAGCAGAGTCCATAAGGTCAGAGATCCGTTACCGACGATGCCTTTATCGATCGCCAATCGCGTCAATTGAGGAACTGCGATTTTGCCAACGCTCCAAGCGAGGCCGATGGCAACGCCGATGAGAAGTCCCTTTTTCTGACGACGTAATTCGGTCAGTAGCACGCGCCAATTTGCGCGCAGTTCTTCACCGGACACGTTTACCTCGTCAATGCAGTCGGAGTGACAGGATTAGTGCGCCGCTGGCGATACAGATTTCACTGCTTGCCAATAATCCAGTGCGGGATCAAACGGCATGATCGCAAGTGTGGACGTAGTAACTCCGTTGTCAAAGTACTGACGAATACGATCGCGGCAATAATCAGCAGGTCCGTGAATAATCAGTTCGTCAACAATGCTGTCGGGGATAGATGCCAACGCCGCTTTTCGATCGCCCGCTTTCCAGTTGTCCCACATTGGCTTTAGTTCATCGCCACGCCCGAGCCATGCATGAAACGCTGCATACACCGGGACATTGAGATACGCCGCAATGGCAAAACGTGCGGCATTGCGCACTTGTTCAGCATTCTCACTTGGACACACAAAGATGCGGCACACAATTTCTTTCGGAATTCCGCCTGCCGCTCCACGCACAACTTCTGCAACTTTTGTGACGTCTTCTGCCGACAACCAGTTAATGATGGTGCCATCTGCTTCACGTGCCGCCAAGCGCAACATTCCCTCGCGCAGTGCCGCCACCAAGATTGGTGGTTTTTGTTCCATGCGAACACCAAGACGAAAACCATCAACCTTGAAAGTGTCGTATTGCTTTGACACCTTTTCCCCCGTGAATGCATCTTGGAGAAAACGCACAATGTCACGAGTCTTTTTGTACGGCTCCTCAAAAGGAACGCCGTTCCATTTCTCGACAATGATGTTGCTGGATGAACCGATGCCCACAGCAAAACGGCCCGGCGCAGCGTCAGCAAGTGACGCCACCGATTGAGCAAAACATGCCGGACTACGGGTGTATGCGGGCAGGATTGCTGTCCCCAATCGAAGTCGTGGCTCCCAAGCTGCGGCAAGGATGAGCGGCGTCAAACCATCTGCACCATCTGCTTCACCAGACCAAATATCGGTGTATCCCATGTCGGCTAGTTCGATGAGTTTGTCACGGTGCGAATGTAGATGCCCTGGAAGTGGCACCGTCATTCCTGGACGCACGGGCATCCCATCGTGTGACTTTGCACCGTATGCGTTCATGACTTTTCCCCCTGTGTGCTCTCTTGCGTGATCGAATCATGATTGAGCGGACCATGTTTTACTGGATCGTATTTTCTCACGATGCAACTTTGACTAGCGATAGCCATCAGTGTTCCATCTTCAGCGAACATATGCACAGTTCCATGCCCAAAACCGTTCTGCACTGTGTGAACGTGGATGTCGAGCAACACATACTCAGTTGGCACCAAATGGGCCACACGCAAGGTGTTGTCGAGTGAATTACCACCACCGATGATGCCGAGGGCCTCTCCCACTGCCATTGGGACAAAATCTCCCAAAACAGCTAGCACCGCAGCGTCGACACCATCAATCACTGATGGAATTCGAGCCCACATGATTGACCGGCCATCACCCAATGTCTCATCGCGATCGCGTTCGGAGCGAATCTTCACGTTGCGCTCCTCGAGAGATTCGTGAAAAGTGCCTCGGTGGCGTGCGAGAGTCTCTCGGCGTTTGCAATTTTCGGGTCGTGGCACCTCAGGCATGGTCACAAACTGTGCTGCATGCGGAAAATCTCGGCTACCCAATGCGGCATTCACCGTGATGATCTCGCGTTCACCAACATGACCGATTGCACGCGCTTGCGTGATCTGATTGCCTTCGACGGCGACGATGACGTCGATGTCCATCACTTCTCCTGGGCGCGCGTAACTGAGATACTGCGCGGTTGTCCACACACACGTACGGCCCGTCGTTTGTTCAATTGCCGACACCGCTGCGCCTAATGCACACCCACCAAATAAGAAATTGCCACTGGTTGAAATACGTCGCTCAACCGGCAAAAACCACCGGTATGGGTTGTGTGTTGCGGTGAGACCAAGAAAGGCGCGAGTGTCCATTCGTTATCGAGTGAGGCTGCGCCCAACGATTTCTTTCATGATCTCGCTTGTGCCACCGTAAATAGTTTGAATTCGACTGTCAGCCCAGGCACGCGCAATCGGATACTCCATCATGTAGCCGTATCCACCGTGCAATTGCAGACAGCGATCTACTACTCGATTTTGTAGTTCGGTTGCCCAGAACTTTGCAGCCGCTGCTTGTTCTGCCGTCAATTTTTGTTCGGCATGCAATTCGATGCAACGATCAATGTAAGTCTTGCTCGCTTGAATCTCGGTTGCCAACTCTGCCAACAAGAACTTCGAGTTTTGGAACTGTGCAATTGATTGGCCAAAGGCCTTGCGTTCCTTGGTGTACTCAAGCGTCCATCGCAGCGCTGCTGCGGCAACAGACACGCCACCTACTGCAATGCTGAGACGCTCTTGTGCCAGGTTCTGCATGAGGTAGGTAAATCCCGCACCTTCATGACCCAACATGTTTTCCATCGGCACTTCAACGTCGGTGAAAGACAACTCTGCGGTGTCTTGAGCGTGCATGCCCAATTTGTCGAGATTACGTCCGCGCTCGAAGCCCTTCATTCCTCGCTCAAGAATGAGCAAAGTGAAGCCACGATGGCCAGCCTCGGGGTCAGTACGACATACCGTGATAACAAGGTCTGAGTTAATGCCATTAGAGATGAATGTCTTGGCACCGTTTACTACCCACACGTCGCCCTTGCGAACCGCTGTAGTGCGAACACCCGCCACGTCACTACCCGTATTTGGCTCGGTGATCGCAAGTGCGCCAATGAGCTCGCCCGTCACCATCTTCGGTAACCAGCGCTGCTTCTGTTCATCGTTTGCTAACTCGAGGTAATACGGCAAGACAATGTCATTGTGCAAGGTCATGCCATTTAGGCTTCCAATCGCCCCAGTATCTGACACCTCTTCTTGCATGATGGCGCCGAAACGAAAATCATCGCTTCCACCGCCGCCATAATTTTCGGGAACGTTGTAGCCAAGAAAGCCGTGCTTGCCTGCCTCAATCCAAATATCTCTCGGGGTGATGCCATTTTTTTCCCACTCAAGGTGGTTGGGCATTACCTCTTTGTCAACCCACTGACGAAAGGACCGACGAAACTGCTCGTGATCGTCGCTGTATACGGTGCGTTCAAAAAAATCCACGCATGAGAATCTAGGCGAGAACCGCTCGTGCGACGAGATCGGTGCCAAATGCCGTGAGGATCGCCAAATACATCAGCCCGGTCGCAGCCATCACCGCTGCATAACTGCGCTCTTTCAGCGCAGCCTTTGTCACAAATCCAAGTGCGCCCGTTGTCACAACGCAAGCAATCCAGAACCAACCAAGCGTGCCATTCCATCCATCGTCCACGGAGCCATTGAAAACACTGATCATGCCGGTGGGCAATAGAAGCGCCACTGTCTCAAACGGCAAGATCCATAAAGTTGCGTTCACCATCTCATTCAACAACTTGCGCGGCAGTCCTGGTTGAACGAGATACCAATGTCCAAGCAGCATCGTGTCACTGACTGCACCAAGAAAAGCAGCACCAATCACTATCCGCAATAAAGACACGATCGTGTCCGATGTTCCAGAAGTTGAATCAAATGCTGCCGCAATGATTCCGACAAGTCCAATCAATGGTGCGGGCAGATCCCACACAGGGTTTTTACGACGCAATGTTGCGAGCGCCACCACAACAAGCGTGACTGCTGCAATGTCGCGCACAGGAACAAAATCAACGGCAATTGCGGCTGCGACACCTCCAACTGCGATCACCGCATACGAACCACGCAAGAGCCATCCATATCCAGCGCCGATCTCGTGACGGCGCGTGGTGAACCATAAGAAAAACAAGCCGCCCGTTGCCCACTGCAACAAGACGGTTGCCGCGTCGAGGCGGATCACTGGGCAGTCACTGTTGATGTATCTCGGCCCGAACGCAACAATGTGCCAGGGCGAACATCAAGAGCGGTGTTGTCATGTACGCATGGAACACCATTAACAATGACATGTTCAACTCCAATGGATTCGCCGTACACACGTCCGGCGCCACCGGGCAAATCAAATCGCATCTGTGCAGGACCAGGACCGACAGTCTTTGGATCAAAGATTGTGATGTCGGCCGCAAAACCGTTTTCTACACGACCACGATTGTTCAATCCGTACAAACGTGCGGGACGATCAGTGAGGTGATACACGGCTTCTTCCAAAGGCATTAACTCATGCTCACGAACAGCACGAGCCAACATCGTGGTGGAGAACGCATAACTGTCAATCATGTCGAGGTGCGCGCCAGCATCACTGGCACCAACAACTGCGCGATGGTCACGCCACACTTCCACACGCTTTTTCCATGTGTTTTCACTTTGCCCACGGTCTTGATTTGCAATCACTGTATTCAAATTGTCATCAATCACGATGTCGCACAAAAGATCCCACGGATTAGCACCCAACTCTTTTGCAACTTCGCCAACGATGCGTCCTTCGTATTTTTTCCACTTGTCTGTGAACGTTTCGAGAATGATGTACGAGGCCCAATTACCGATCGCTCGAACCGCATCGGGGGCAGTTTGTGCAAGATCATTCATGCGCTGACGTTCCTGTGGATCTCGCAACATCGCCAACTTCTGCTCGTCGGGCAACGCCATAAGCTCGTCCCAACCAGGAAGAATGTCGAGAATAAAACCGCTCTTGAAATTCAGGCGCAAACGGAACGTATCTGGCAATGTCAATGCAAGTACGTGTCCACCGCGTTTTGCCGCGATGTCAAAACCTGCAAGTTGATGTTGCACCAAGTCCCAGTTCTGCTCATACACCTGCAATAGATTCCAATTCAATGGGCGATTAGCAGCAGCGCTCATGTCTCCCATTAATTCAAATACTTCTTCAGAAAATTTGCCAACAGCAGGGATGAACTCAAGTGTTGTTCCCTCGTGATTGCGCACTTCTGCACACAGAGCTAACAGTTCTTCTCGTGAACCAACACGAGATGGAACAGGGCGACCGGTGTGATCGTTGTGACTTGGCGACCACGTTGATGAAAAACCGAGTCCACCTGCACGCAGCCCTTCGCGCAAAAGTGCGACCATCTTGTCGACTTCTTCTGGCGTTGCTTCGCGTTGGTTGGCATCGTCATGCATCACGACACGGCGTAACGCACTGTGTCCCACCAAGAATCCGGCGTTTGGCATCAACGTTCCATCAAGAGTGTCGAGATATTCCTTTGTGCTCGACCAATTCCATGGAACACCTTTTTCCAGCGACTCAAGTGGCATGCCTTCAACGCGGGCCAGCATGCGCATGAGATATTCACCATCTTCTGGTGTCAGTGGTGCAATCGTAAAGCCGCAGTTACCACCGATCACGGTGGTCACTCCATGCATCGGCGACGGACTAAGCGTGGGATCCCAAAAAGCTTGCGCGTCGTAGTGAGTGTGTAGGTCAATGAAGCCGGGGCTCACCACTAGATCAGTTGCGTCAATTGTCTGAGCAGCTGTGTCAGATAAGGTGCCGATTTCGACAACCTTTCCGTTTGCGACACCGACATCAGCACGCCGTGGCGCGCTGCCGGTTCCGTCGACAACTGTGCCACCTGTGATTGCAAGATCAAGCGCCATCACGCCCTCCTTCGTTGAATGACAGATTAGGCGTGAATCGCAACAAGGTCATGATTGACCTTGTTCATGGGCAACGGACCGGCATCTGTGGCCACCACGATGTCTTCAAGACGCATACCCCACTTGCCAGGGATGTAGATGCCCGGTTCCACGCTAAAAGCATGACCCGCAGCAATGATCTCGGTATTGCCCGAGACCATGTAGGGGTCCTCGTGCTCTTCCATGCCGATTCCGTGACCAGTGCGGTGCACGAAATAGTCGCCGTACCCGGCCTGTTCAATGACAGCCCGAGTTCGTGCATCGACAGACTCGCAGGTCTGACCAACCACAGCCGATGACACTCCCGTGGCTTGTGCCGTTTTGAGTACCGCGTACGCATCAGCCACATCAGTGGGGATGTCCCCGAGATATACGCATCGCGTGATGTCGCTGCAATAGCCGTTCATGGTGCCACCAAAGTCGCATAACACGATCTCATCTCGTTGAATGATTCGTGACCCAGGATGGTGATGCGGGCTAGCAGCATTTTCTCCTGCAGCCACAATTGCAAAGTTCACTTTGTCGTGTCCTTCAGCAATGAGACGCGCGGAAATGTCGGCAGAGACCTGTGCTTCAGTTCGTCCAAGAAGTGGGATGTCACCGGATTGCAACTGCATTGCGACGCGATCTGCTGCAGCACCAACTGCAATTAATGCATCTATTTCGGCCTGATCTTTTGTGGCGCGCAGTGCGCTCATTACTTGTTGTGCACGCACGTAAGTTGCGCCAGGGCGTACAGCTAATAACTCCACGAGGAATCGCGCCCACATTTGATCACCGACTGCAATTTTCTGCGCGGCACCCAAACATTTATGTGTGAGCGCAACAGGATCTTCGGTTTCGCCCCACGGCAACAATGAAAAAACACTGGGCATCTCCACAACGCGAGGTGCCTCAAGTTTTGGGATGATGAGCGACGCGTGTCCATCGCGCGGCAATACAAACATTGTGAGACGTTCCAGTGGCATGGCGTGGTAGCCAGCAAGATACGGAAGGTCATGTCCCACCGATAAGAGCAGCGCATCGATACCGCGCGCAGCCATGACCGATCTCACCCGATCAATGCGGGCTTCATAGACGTGGTGGGAAACTATGGCGGTCATTTCGCTCCTATTGTTACCGCGACTGGGGAGACTTTCATCTGTGTCCCTGTCGCACTGTGGGCGGCGTCTTTGGCGTGATAGCTCGAACGAGTGAGTGGACTTGATTCCACATGGCCAATTCCATACTGCTCACCCACTGATTTATACATCTCAAACAGCTGGGGCTCAACCCATCGCGACACCGGCAGATGATGTGACGTCGGGCGCAAATACTGACCGATGGTGACGATGTCGACACCTACCGCTGCAAGGTCGTGCAACGTTGCGAGAATTTCGTCATCGGTTTCACCCATGCCCACGATGAGTCCGGACTTTGTAGTGAGCCCCGCCTTTTTTGAGCGTGCAAGGACCGACAAACTACGCGCATACCCCGCTGATGGGCGCACCGCCTTTTGTAATCGCGCGACCGTTTCGATGTTGTGATTCAACACATCAGGCCGGGCGTGTAGGACCACATCAAGCGCGTCGCTGCCTTTTGCGTCGGAGATAAGTGTCTCTACTTGAATGTGCGGCGCTACATCACGGATGGCCGCGATGCATTCCGCAACATGTGACATTCCGTGATCGGAAAGATCATCACGGGCAACCATTGTCAATACGACAAATGCCAGCCCCATCCGTCGCACAGCCTCGGCAACACGAGCAGGCTCGTCGCTATCTGGTGCTAATGGCTTTTGCGTATCGACGAGACAAAAACCACACGCTCTCGTACAACGTTCCCCAAGCACCATGAATGTTGCAGTTCCATCACTCCAGCACTCAGACAAGTTCGGACAACCCGCTTCTTCACACACGGTCACGAGAGAGAGATCTCGCAACGTTTTCTTGAGCGACAAAACCTCAGAGCCATGTGTGACGTGTGGACGAATCCAATCGGGCTTGCGTGCAGACAATTCGATTGCTTCTGTCACACCCGCACGTGCCAAGCGAGACATCAATCTCACCGGCTCACCAGGACCATGACCGCGCGTGAACAATGACATGTCATCTACACGTTGCGTCCATGCGACATCTTGTCGAATGCACTCACCGTTACCCCACACGTCTGTAGCGCGGCGCACTAGAACATCGACAACATCAGACATTGATGCGTTAATGCCTTCTTCTTGTAGCGAGGTGACTGGATAATCGGGAATACCGCACGGAACAATGTGTTCGCGCATGTATGTGAGATCTGTTGCAACGTTTAATGCAAAGCCATGCATCGTGCGGTGACGTCCCACTCGGACTCCAATTGCACAAATTTTGCGTGGCAACCCTGCATCACATCCGACCCATACACCGGGATAACCATCGAACCGCCCCACATCGTGAAGTCCGAGATCACTCAACGTGTCAATGATGAGTTGTTCCACCGACCATACGTAGGCAACAGGGTCGGCAGGCCCTTTCTCACCGCGCTTGGGCGGCAATGTGACAATCGGATATCCGACTAGTTGGCCAGGCCCGTGATAGGTGATGTCGCCACCACGTTTTACTGCAACAAAATCAGCACCGACCGCAGCGGGCTCGCACTTCAGGTTGTTTTGTAAATCAGCCGACGGACCGTACGTGAACACATGGTCGTGTTCCATCAACAGCAAATACTGTCCGCGCTGTGCGGCATACATTGCCTCTTGTACTGCAAGGGCGTCGGAGTATGGAACTCGACTAAGCCACCGGGCATGTAGTGGCTCGTTCATCTTCACGCCATCCGCACAAATCAGAGTTCTGAGGACCAGTCCCGAGTTTCGAGAATGTCTTTCACGCGCACCAAGAAGTTTGCAGCGTATGCACCATCAAATGCACGATGATCCCAACTCATTGCCAAATTGCCCACAGGGTGAATTGCAATACTGTCATCTCCGGTAGCCGATTCGATAATCACCGGACGCTTTCGCACCGCATCGGTTGACAAAATTGCAACTTGCGGTTGATTGATGGTGGCCATAGTTAACACCGAACCAGCTGAGCCATTATTTGTCAACGTGAACGTGCCACCTTGAATCTCGCCAGGCATTAGGCGATTGTCGCGAGCACGTGTCGCTAGATCGTTGATCTCACGTGCGATCCCACGAAGACGTTTCGTGTCTGCATCACGAACAACTGGAGCAATGAGGCCTTCGTAATCGAGATCAACAGAAACATTTAAGTTGACGTAACGATGCACAATGAGTTCATTTTCTCCCATCGAAGCATTCAAGTGTGGGAAATCTGTAATGGCATCGATTACTGCACGTGCAATAAACGGAAGATAGGTGAGGCTAAAGCCTTCGGTCGCTTTGAATTCATCTTTTGCGTGGCGTCGAACTTTGTCGACATTTGCAAAATCGACTTCGACAACACTCAGCACATGAGCACTCACTGCATGACTCATCACCATATGAGCGCCAGTTGCTTTGCGAATTCGCGATAGTGGAACAATTTGATCCCGTTCACCGGCGACCACTTTCGGTGTCGCTTGTACTTGTGGCGCCCTTGCAGGTTGTGCAGGCGCTGGCGCGGAGGGCACAGGACTAGGGGCAGGTGTTGATTGTGGAACTCGAACACCGTGGTCGATTACAGACATGACATCGTCACGAGTGATGCGTCCACCAGGTCCTGTGCCTGCAACTTGAGAAACATCGAGGTTGTTGTCAGAGATCAAGCGACGCACTACCGGAGATAACACCATTCCTTGTGTTGCGATCGCCGTTGGTGAAGTTGTTGGTGAAGTTGTTGGTGAAGCCACCGGGGCAGATTGAGCAACCGGCGTTGGCGCTGGCGCAGGTTGAGGCGCAGGTGCAGCTTGAGGCGCAGGTGCAGGCGCAGGTTGAGGCGCGGGTGCAGCCTCTACAACTGGCGCTGCAACAGGTTCTGGCTCTGTTGCCGGAGCGGGAGCCGGAGCAGACCCAGCATCACCAACAATTGCAAGCACAGCACCAACTGGAACTGTTTCTCCCTCTTTCACGCGGATCTCAGTAATGACACCAGCAACGGGAGATGGAAGTTCTGTATCGACTTTGTCAGTGGAAATCTCGAGCAACATTTCATCTGCTGCGACCTGGTCACCAACCTGTTTGAACCATCGAGTGACGGTTCCCTCGGTCACGGTCTCTCCAAGTTGCGGCAGTATCAGTTCGGCCATCAGCGTATTCCTTGCGATCTATTCGTTCTTTAGCGTACTCACGAATTGAAGCTTCGGCCGGTAAGTGACATCACCGTCTCGCCAAACAATTCAGACAAACTTGGATGTGGCTGAATAAACGCCGCGATTTCTTCCACTGTTGCTTCCCAGTTCACTGCGAGGTATCCACCGGACAATTGCTCAGTCACCCACGGACCCACCATGTGCACACCTATTACTTGGCCCGCTGTGCCGTCAGCATTTTTCTTTGCGATGACTTTCACTAATCCATCTGTCTCACCGATGATCTGAGCGCGACTGTTTGAACGGAACTGATGTTTTGCCACAAGTACATCTAGACCAGCGGCCTTTGCTGCGTCTTCACCCAGCCCTGCCCATGCCACTTCAGGCTGGCAATAAATGGCCCAGGGAACACGGTCGTAATTGACAGGCAATACGCGCTCTCCCAAAATCTGCTTCACAACAAGCACCGCTTCTGCATACGCAACGTGTGCAAGTTGTGGAGTGTTAATAAGGTCACCAATTGCATACACACCAGCGACAGATGTTCGGCAGTATTCGTCGACGTCAACAAAACCCCTATCGCTCACCACCACGCCCGTTGAACCCAGTTTCAAATCATCTGCAAACGGGCGACGGCCAACCGACACCACAACCGCATCAACTTCAAGTGACTCGCCCTCACCAAAGGCCACAACTGTTCCGTCAGAGGCAGTTGGAGTGTGTCCATTAACAGTGACACCCGTACGAATGTCGATCTTCTTTTTCTGAAATGAGCGCACAACGACATTTGCAACATCGGTGTCAAGTCCGGGAAGAATCTTTGGTAAGCCTTCGAGGATTGTCACCTGAGCACCAAGGTCAGCGAACGTTGATGCGAATTCACATCCAATTGCGCCGCCACCGATCACCGCGATACGCGACGGAATGCGATCAAGCATCAACACTTCGTCCGATGTCATGATCGGCCCGCCAACCTCGAAACCAGGAATTGTGCGCGGCACACTGCCCGCCGCAAGAACCACACTTTTGCCTTGTACTTGCGACGTGGAGCCGTCAGCTGCGGTGATTGTAACAATGTTGTTTGCGCCCAGTGATCCAACGCCGACGCGGTAGTCGACTTTCTTCACTTTGGTGAGACCTGTCAGTCCTTTTACTAAACCATCAACAATCTTTTGCTTACGGGCTTGTGCGACGGCGAAATCAATCGCACCGAGAGTTGCACCAATCCCGAAATCGGAAGCATGTTGAACATGGCGAGCAACCGCGGCGGTTTCGAGAAATGCTTTCGCCGGAATACATCCGCGATTAAGGCATGTTCCACCGATGGTGTCTTTTTCGACAAGAGCGACAGATAGCCCTGTCGAACCTGCATAGAACGCAGAGGCGTAACCACCAGGTCCACCACCAATAATCACAATGTCGAACTGGTCAGCCATGGGATTCTCTTTCGATCGAAATCACGCGCAAGTGCCGTATGGGCCGTTCTCCACCGTAGTCGTTAGACCTTCGCAGGGCACTGTGGGGCTTACTTTGACCACTGCGATTGGGCGCCACCTCGGATGTAGGCGACTGTTACTGAACCGTCCGAGGGTTCGAATGCCACAACACACGTGATCGTGGTTTCCGCATTGGTGACAGTGCATACTTCGTTCACATCTGCAACATCTGGCTCTGTCAATGTGATCGGAGCACGAACCGCTCCGCCAGACAGCAAACGCCACCCCTCAGTGGCATCGGCACCGTCGACACCGACCATAGTGACGGTGGCCAAAGTTGCCTCTGGTGTCTGGTTAATACCAGTCACGCTCACGGTCATGTCAGCCAACTTTGTAATTGTGCCAAGAGCAAGTACTTCAACTTCTTTGGTGTCAGACGCCACCTGAAACAACTTGATTCCACCTGCAACGATGATTGCTAAACCGCACAGAAGCGCCGTGAGTATGAGTTTGCGGGTGCTCATTGCACGTAAGGCTACGACTGAGTTCACAGTCTCAGACGGTCAAGGTTCGCTGTTTATCGGGCGTAGCCTCAAAGCATATGAAGGTTCTCATTACCGGCGCTTCCGGCCTCATTGGTTCTGCGCTTATCCCCCGACTTACTGACGCTGGTCATACCGTAATCAAGGCAGTACGCCGTCCGTCCACGTCCCCCACTGTGTTGTCGTGGGACCCTGTTGCAGGGACCATCGATTCACGCAAACTTGAAGGCGTCGACGCTGTCATCCACCTCGCCGGTGCAGGAATCGGCGACAAGCGCTGGACACCGGAATACAAAAAAGAAATTCTCGATAGCCGCGTGTTAGGCACACGTCTCATTGCCGAATCAATTGCGTCAATGTCAACGCGCCCTTCGGTATTTCTCTCAGGATCAGCTATCGGTATTTACGGCTCACGTGGTGACGAAGTTCTCGATGAATCAAGTTCTGTTACCGACGATTTTCTCGCACAAGTCTGTGTGGACTGGGAAGCAGCTGCGACACCAGCCGTTGATGCAGGCATCCGCACAGTGTTTCTTCGCACCGGCATCGTCTTGTCGCCTAACGGAGGCGCACTGAAAAAACAGCTTCCTGTTTTCAAGATGGGTCTTGGCGGCACATTTGGCTCGGGACGTCAATGGCAAAGTTGGATCTCCATTGAAGACGAGGTGGGCGCCATCGTGCATCTACTCACATCATCTGTGTCTGGCCCGGTGAATCTCACCGCGCCAAACCCTGTCACTGGCAAGGACTTTGCTCGCACACTCGGCAAAGTTCTCAAGCGACCCGCGTTTGCCAAGATCCCATCATTTGGACCAAAGGCACTCCTTGGATCAGAGCTTGTGCAGAATCTTTTGTTGAACGGCCAGCGAGTCACACCTGGTGTGCTGCAAAAAGATGGCTACACATTTACTCATCCTGAACTTGAAACCGCTTTACGCGCCCTACTATCACGACCATGAGCAAAACATTTCCTGAACTCTTCGTCTCGGTTGAAAAGGTTGTCCCAACATCTGCCGATCGGATTTTCGAACTACTCGCTGACCCAGCACGCCATAGTGAGATCGACGGCTCGGGATCTGTGAAAAAGTCACTTGTTGAAACACCACAGCGCCTCACTATGGGAGCGAAGTTCGGCATGTCAATGAAGCTTGGTGTGCCATACAAAATCACAAACACTGTGATCGAGTTTGAAGAGGATCGACGTATTGCGTGGCGCCACTTCGGTGGTCACACATGGCGATACATCTTGGAACCCATCGGTGATGGAACACAAACAAAAGTGACGGAACAGTTCGACGGGAATACGAGCAAGTTGCCATTTGCTCTCAAGTTGCAGAAGGCGCACATCCGCAACAAGAAATCAATCGAGAAAACTCTCGACAACTTGGCCGCACTCTTTAGCTAAATCAATTAGCTGAACTGTTCCGCCACTTCAATGATTTAGGCCCAGCCATCAGGCCTTTACGGCCTGAATACCGTGCCTAACCATCAGGCCTTTACGGCCTGAATACTGTGCTCAACTTTCAGGCCTTTACGGCCTGAATACCGTGCCTAACCATCAGGCCTTTACGGCCTGAATACCGTGCCTAACCATCAGGCCTTTACGGCCTGAATACCGTGCCTAACCATCAGGCCTTTACGGCCTGAATATCTAGCTCAAGCTTGACTTTTTCGCCGATGAGAACGCCGCCGGTTTCAAGCACTGCGTTGTACTCAAGACCAAAGTCCTTGCGATTGATTTCCGTTTCTGCCGAAAATCCTGCTTTGACATTGCCCCATGGATCTTTGCCAACACCTTCAAACTCAAGATCAAAAGCGACATTCCTCGTTACGTTCTTAATGGTGAGGTCTGCGTGCAGAACGTAGTCACTGCCCTTTTTCTCGATCTTTGTTGAACGAAGTTCGATTGTGGGGTACTTCTCAGCATCGAAAAAATCGCCCGTGCGCAAGTGTTCATCACGTGAGTTGTCGTTGGTGTCAATCGAGGTGACCTGTGCAGTCGCTGTGACACTGCTCTTCAACTGATCCTCGTCGATAACGATGGTTCCAGAAAACGACTGAAAGCGTCCACGTACCTTTGACACCATCAGGTGCTTCACGGTGAAATTAAGACCTGAGTGGGCGGGGTCGACGTTCCATACGCCCGCGGTGAGTTCTGACAATTGTGACATGTTGTGTCCTTTCTCTTCCGTGGGTGTGGGGGAAATCACGGAGATTTGCTTGCGTACGCAAACATTATCAGGAAATACTTGCGATCGCAACTTTTCCTCTGGCGCCTGCGTATTCTGTTCCCATGGAACGATCAAAGACGGCAACCAAATGGCTGAATGCAACTGAAATGCGTGCGTGGCGTGGGTACGTCGAGACGATCGATGAAGTGAACATTCGTCTTGAATCTGCTCTCGTGCCCCACCATCTCACTCTTGGCGATTACCAAGTTCTCGTGTTTTTGTCAGAACAAGACGACCATCGCATGCGCATGTGCGACCTTGCCACCATGTTGCACCTCTCGCCAAGCGGACTCACCCGTCGACTTGATGGACTGGTGAAAACGGGATTCATCGCGCGCGAACCAAATCCGCGTGACCGTCGCGAAATGTTGGCAGTTCTCACATCACCAGGTTTCAACAAATTAAAAAGTGCAGCGCCTGATCACGTTGACAGTGTTCGTTCATTCATGCTTGAACACCTCACAGCAAAACAGATTGAACAACTCGGTGACATCTTTGAATCTTTAAAAAAGGGTCTTGATTTGCCAGATACAACCACAACAAAATAATTACTCCCGTAGCGACTTCCAGGAGATCTGTTATTTCAAAACAGCGGGAATATCGCGTCGGACGTATTTGCCACGTCCAGATGTGCCCACAAACTTTGCATCTTTCACTATTACTTCTCCACGTGAAATCACAGTATGAACACCACCTTGAATCACCATTCCCTCAAACGCTGAATAGTCAAGATTCATGTGATGCGACTGTGCACTAATAGTTGTTGTGGCATTGGGGTCATACAACACTATGTCAGCGTCGTATCCGGGCGCTATGTCGCCTTTACGGGAAAGACCAAATAAACGTGCTGGCGCTGTCGCACACACTTCTACCCAACGTTCACGGGTGAGTTCTCCAGTGACAACTCCCTGATACATCAGATCCATTCGGTGCTCCACGCCTCCGATGCCGTTGGGTACCACCTGAAAAGACTCACCATTCATCAGTTTTTGTTCTCGCAAACAGAACGGACAATGGTCGGTGCTGACAACTGCAAGCTCGTCGTTGCGTAATCCTTGCCACAAATCGGCGTGATGTGATTCGTTTCGCGAGCGCAGTGGTGTCGAACAGATGTATCCGGCACCCTCTGGCCATCCTTTTCCGAGATGTTCCTCAAGTGACAAGTACAGATACTGCGGACACGTCTCGGCGAAAATGTTTGCGCCACGACTTCGTGCAATACCAACTTCAGCCAAGGCATGAGAACTTGAGAGATGCACGATGTACAGAGGCGCACCGCCAGCAACCTGCGACAACACCGCTGCACGATGCACTGCTTCTGCTTCTAGTTCTGGTGGACGGGTACGACTATGAAAATCAGGTGTGATATTGCCCGCTGCAACCGCTTGCTCTACGAGCACATCGATAGCTAATCCGTTTTCGGCATGCACCATTGCCATCATTCCGGTGTCTGCGCACATTTGCAATGCGCGTAACAGTTGCCCGTCGTCACTGTACAAACGCCCAGGATATGCCATGAATAACTTGATTGATGACACACCTTCACGTTCAATAAGTGATCGCACATCAATCAATGCTTGTGCGTCAACCCCACCCAACACTTGGTGAAGTCCCCAGTCGATCACACACTGTGATTCGGCTTCTGCTAGTCGTTGTTCAAATGATGCCAGCACATTTCCGCCGGCTCGCTGCTCGGAAAAATCCACAATCGTCGTGGTGCCACCAATTGCAGCAGCGATCGAACCGGACTCAAATGTGTCAGAAGATGACGTGAAACCCACATCTAACTGCATGTGCACGTGGGCGTCGACACCCCCTGGCACGAGCAACAAGCCTGAGGCATTAATCACCGTGTCGGCATCGTGCACCACGGCCCCCGGCGGGCGCGCGATGACGTCAGCGATAGATCCATCAACCACCACCACATCGGCATCAACTGCCCCAGATGCACGCACCACGGTGGCGTTGGTGATCACTGTGCGCATACGCCACAGCGTAAACGGAAAACTTGAGTCAAGAAGTGCTAAACACAATCACCGTGGCTGTTTCTTTACCCCGAGGGTTTACCTCATTCGTCACCAACGTCGGCATCAAAGACGCCACCGACGATTTCACAGTGGTGGCAACTAATACTCCTGTGTCGGCGTCTGGCGTATTCACACAAAGTCGCTTTGCCGGCCCCAGTGTTCTTGTTTCGCGAGAACACGTGTCGTCTGGTCATGCGCAAGCGGTGGTTGTCATCTCAAAAAATGCAAACGTGGCGACCGGGCCAATCGGATTGCAACATGCCCGTGAGATCACCGAATCGGTAGCAGCGCGGCTTAGCTGCCAACCGCGCGACGTACTTATTGCATCAACCGGCGTCATTGGCCGCACATATCCCATCGACAACATTCGTCGTGGCATCGCGGGCTTACCCATTCCTCTCCCAGACAATGTTGCCGACAGAGTTGCTCAGGGCATCATGACTACCGACACCGTTCCAAAAATATCTACTGCAGCAGTTGCTGGTTCGGAAGCGACAATTGTTGGTGTCGCTAAAGGTGTGGGAATGATCGAACCGAACATGGCGACACTTATCGCCTTGGTTTTTACCGATGCAGACATTGATAGCACCACACTTGATGCAACATTTCGTCGAGTGGTGAACCGCACGTTGAATTGTGTGTCGGTTGATTCCGACACGTCCACCAGCGACACGGCCATCATCATGGCAAGTGGTGTTGCAGGTGCGGTAGAGAATGAATCTTTTGAAAACGCTTTACACGAGGTGTTGTTATCACTCACCCACCAGATCGCACGAGATGGTGAGGGTGCGGAAAAACTGATCGAAGTTCACGTAGATGGCGCTCGTGATGACGACCAAGCCAAACGCGTCGCAAAGTCAATCGTCAATTCTCCACTCGTAAAAACTGCGATACATGGTGCTGACCCAAACTGGGGACGAGTGGCAATGGCAGTTGGCAAATGTGAAACAGATACCGACATTGATCAGACAAAAGTAGTGATTCGCTTTGGTTCACAGGAACTATTTCCGAACCAAGTAAGCGATAAAGATCTCGAACAGTTATCGAGTTACATGCGCGGAGACACCGTGCGCATTCACGTGAGCCTCGGAGTCGCTAAGGGAATTTCTGGGGGAACTTCTGGGGGAACTGCAACAGTGTGGGGATGTGATCTCACTGATGGCTACGTGCGCATCAATGCTGATTACACCACATAACCCCACACTGTTATTTGCTAGTTCACTATTTGCTAACTCACTATTTGCTAACTCACTATTTGCTAACTCACTATTTGCTAGTTCACTTAGGTTGCATACGAATGCCACCGTCAACACGAATTGTTTCGGCGTTCATGTAGCTGTTGAGCACGCATTCAAGCACCATCGAAGCAAGTTGTTCTGGCTTGCCCAAACGCTGCGGGAACAACACGCCCTTTTGGAGATTTGCTTTGAACGCTTCACTTGCATCACCAGATCCGTAAATCGGAGTGTCGATAAGACCAGGAGCAACGGTATTTACGCGAACACCAACTGCTGCAAGATCACGAGCAACTGGAAGTGTCATACCGACAACGCCACCCTTGGATGCTGAATACGCGTTCTGACCAATCTGGCCGTCGAATGCTGCAACAGATGCGATGTTCACGATTGCGCCGCGCTCTCCGTCTTCAAGTGGTTCAGTTTGGCTCATTGCGGTTGCAGCAATACGAATTGCATCAAATGTGCCAATCAAGTTCACCGCAATAACTTTCTTGAATGCATCAAGGTTGGCTGCTGACTCGTATGAGCCATCTTTACCAATGGTGCGTTGTGCCCAACCGATACCGGCGGAGTTCACCAACACTCGTAGTGGTCCCATTGATTTCGCCATTTCGACAGCATTGATGATGTCGTCGGTGTTGGTGACGTCCACCGGACAGAATGCACCGCCGACTTCTTTTGCCAATGCATTTCCCACGTCTGCTTGACGCTCAAGGTCGGCGATGACGACCTTGGCTCCAGCTTTAGCGAGAAGACGAACGGATGCTTCACCGATTCCGGATGCACCACCTGTAACTATTGCGCTTGCGCCTTTGATATCCATGCCAAGAGGCTAGGCACCTTGATGGCGTTCCCCTCAATTCACGAGGTTTCCCCAAATGTAGAGCGCGATGTATCTACTGCGGCGTTAACGGGCCTGGGCGTGGGCAACAGCCATGCGGTCAACAAGGTCATTCATTGGGTCGCCGCTATGACCCTTGACCCAAACAAATTCAACCTGCCCGCGCGAGCGCACCAGATCAATGAGCGGTTCCCACAAATCACGATTTGCAACCGGTTGGCGTTGAGAGTTTTTCCAACCCCGCTTCAACCAACCTTCCCACCATCGATCGTTAAAACACTTCACCACATAGTTGCTATCTGAGACGATACGAATTACTCGCGGATCAGTCTCGTAGGTACGCAGCGCATCGAGCGTTGCATAAATCTCCATGCGTTGATTTGTAGTGTGCGCTTCCCTCCCACTGTTATGTGGCTCACCGTCTGGCGCAACGGCCCAGGCCCATCCACCGGGCCCTGGATTTCCGGAACATGCACCGTCTGTGTAGATGTCAAGTGTTTCTGGCACGTCATTGATTGTTCACCATTCCACACAATAAATCGTGCATAGTCGAAGACAAATCAAGCACAGTCGAAGACAAATCAAGCACAGTCGAAGAAAAACACTGCGAGAATGACCACGTGCTATTTGACGGTTCCATTCATCAACTCCCCGACACGGATCCCGGCGAGACCGAAGAATGGCTTGACTCTCTCGACGCCGTTATCGACACTCACGGAAAGACAAGAGCACGCTATTTGTTGTCTCGCCTACTGGAACGCGCCCAACAATCGCAGGTGAGTTTTCCGGCCACAGTGTCCACTCCGTATGTCAACACGATTCCCCGCGAGAAAGAACCTTGGTTTCCCGGCGATGAGCACATCGAGCGACGCATTCGTGCGTACGTGAGATGGAACGCCGCGGTGATGGTGTCACGCGCGAATCACATGGCCGATGGCATTGGTGGGCATTTGTCGACGTTTGCAAGCTCGGCAAGCCTCACCGAGATTGGCTTCAATCACTTCTTCCACGGAAAAGACAACGGGCTTCCTGGCGACCACATTTATTTTCAGGGGCACGCAGCGCCAGGAATATACGCACGCGCATTTCTTGAACGTCGATTAGACGAAGATGACCTCGATCATTTTCGTCGTGAGATTGGTCGCGGCGGACGCGGATTATCCAGCTATCCGCATCCGCGCCTCATGCCAGATTTTTGGGAATACCCCACGGTCTCTATGGGACTCGGTCCGCTTACTGCGCTCTATCAGGCGCGGTTCAATCGCTATTTGTCGAATCGCGAAATAGACGACACCGCAGAGAGCAGAGTGTGGTGCTACATCGGCGATGGCGAAACAGATGAGCCAGAAACACTTGGGGCATTGTCGCTTGCATCGCGTGAGCATCTCGACAACTTGGTTTTTGTTGTGAACTGCAACCTGCAACGCCTCGACGGACCAGTGCGCGGCAATGGGAAAATCATTCAAGAGCTTGAAGCCGTCTTTCGAGGTGCGGGTTGGAATGTCATCAAAGTGATCTGGGGATCCAAGTGGGATGACCTCCTCATGCGTGACGTGGATGGGGTGTTGCTCAACAAGATGAATTCCACTGTTGACGGCGAATACCAGCGCTACACGGTGGAAGACGGCTCATACATTCGTGACAACTTCTTTGGGCCCGACCCCCGACTACGCCAGATGGTCGCTCATTTGTCTGACGAGGATTTACGCACACTGCCCCGCGGCGGACACGACTACCACAAGTTGTATGCCGCGTTTAAAGCAGCAAGCGACAATTTGGGTTCAGGTCGTCCCACTGCGATTTTGTGCAAGACCATCAAGGGCTGGACCTTGGGCGCCGATATTGAAGCGCGCAATGCGACTCACCAAATCAAAAAATTACATCTCGAACAACTGCGGGTGTTGCGTGATCGTTTGCACCTTGAAGAAGAAATCCCAGACTCACTACTTGACGAAGACGACCCACCGTATTACCGCCCGCCGGACGACTCAATTGAATATCAATACATGATGGAGCGTCGTCGTGCATTAGACGGTCCAATTCCTCAACGTGTTGTTCGAAATCGTCGTCCGTTAGCCCAACCTGCCACAACCGTTTTTAGCGAATTTGATTCGGGTTCTGGCACTCAATCAGTAAGTACAACCATGGCGTTCACTCGACTGCTGCGAAACATTTGCCGTGACGACAGTATGGGACATCGCGTGGTACCAATCGTTCCTGATGAAGCACGAACATTTGGAATGGATTCACTGTTTCGTGAGCAAATGATTTATGCCGCGCACGGACAAAAATATGACCCCGTCGATCAAGGACTCTTGTTGACATACACAGAGTCATCAAAGGGGCAGATACTTGAGGAAGGAATCACCGAAGCGGGTTCCATGTCGAGCTGGATTGCTGCAGCAACAAGTTATGCAACACGTGGCGTGCCAATGTTGCCATTTTTTATCTTTTACTCGATGTTTGGTTTCCAACGTGTGGGTGATCTCATCTGGCAAGCCGCCGATAGTCGTGCGCGAGGATTCTTGTTAGGCGCAACCGCAGGGCGTACCACGCTGGCAGGTGAAGGTCTGCAACACCAAGACGGACACAGCTTGGTTCTCGCATCGACTGTTCCAGTGTGCAATGCCTATGACCCGGCGTTTGCCTACGAACTGGCAACCATCATTCGTGTTGGCACAGAACGTATGTATGGATCACACCCAGAAGATGTTTTTTATTACATCACGCTATACAACGAAAACCAGTTGATGCCCGTACGCCAAGATCACGTCAGTGACAACGAAATTATGCGGGGCTTGTATTTATTCGCGGCTGCGCAATCCGAGACCGCACACGCGAGCATTCTGTTTTCTGGTTCGGCAAATCTTGCGGCCCGTGAGGCCGCAGAGATTTTGCGCAATGAGTACAACATTGATGTTGAGTTGTGGTCGGCACCCTCATACAAAACGCTTCGCGAAGACGCACTCGAGGTCGAGCGCTGGAACCGCCTACACCCGACAGATCAGCCGCGGACGTCGGTGGTAGATGATCTTCTCGGTTCATCTTCTGCCCCAGTTATTGCCGTGACAGACTTCATGCGCATTGTGCCTGAACAAATTGCTCGATTCCTGCCAAGCCGTGACTTCATCCCAGTCGGTACTGACGGTTTCGGTCGCAGCGATACGCGTGAATCACTGCGAGCATTTTTTGAAAATAATGCAGCTCACGTGGTGATCAGTGTGTTGTCCTCACTCATTGGATCTCACGACATCACCGATCAGACAGTCAGTGACGCGCTTGCCAAATACAATGTCGATACCGAATCACCTCACCCCCTAAGGAGAGACTGATGGGCACCCTCTACATCACTGGTATCGATAAAGCCGACAAGTTGCTGAATAGCAACGGCAATGCTTTGCTCATTGGAATGCTGCTTGACCAACAAGTCCCCATGGAGTGGGCCTTTGCCGGACCACACACATTAAAGACTCGTCTCGGCCACCTTGATCCCAAAAAGATTGCCGACATGAACCCAGAGCAATTCCTGGCGGTGTGCTTAGAGAAACCAGCAATTCATCGTTTTCCAAAAGCAATGGCCGAACGCATCCAAGGTGTATGTCGCATCCTTGCTGACAAATACAAAGGGAAAGCCGAAAACATCTGGCGTGGTGTCGACGATGCCCACGAAGTGTTCCGTCGCCTGCGCGAACTGCCCGGCTACGGCGAGGAAAAAGCACAAATCTTTGTCGCCCTACTCGCGAAGCGATTTGAAGTTGCGCCGAAGGGCTGGAAGAAAGCTGCCGGAGTGTTCAGCGATAGCAAACCTCGCACAGTTGCCGACATCACCTCTCCAGAAACTTTGCTCAAAGTACGAGCGTGGAAAAAAGCTGAAAAGGCCGCTGATCGCGACAAGCAATCACGTCCGGTGAAGCAACAGCACCGCTGAAAGAACAACACCGTGAAGCTCTGCCACGACGGTATAAAGCGTTAGCGTTATCACAATGTCTGTACTCGTCACCGGTGGCGCCGGATACATCGGATCAATCACTACTCGCGCTCTCAAAAGATCAGGGCGCCATGTTGTTGTTCTTGACACATTGGAAAACGGACATCAAAAGGCAGTTGAAGACACAGACCTTGTTGTTGGCGACATCGCTGATCAGCGACTGATCGGCCAAATTGTTGCGAAATACGGAATTGAAGAAGTGGTTCATTTTGCTGCGTACAAGGCAGTGGGTGAATCAATGTCAAACCCAAATAAATACTTTGCAAACAACGTCACAGGATCACAACGTCTTATTGAAGCGTTGTCGAGTGCCAGCGTGCAACGCATGGTGTTTTCATCTAGTGCGGCGGTGTACGGAACTCCTGATCGCGCACCAGTGAGTGAAACCGCACCGGTGCGCTGCGAAAGCGTCTACGCAGAAACAAAACACATGATTGAACGTGTGCTGCATTGGTACTCCATTACTCACAACTTGCGAAGTGTGTGTTTGCGTTATTTCAATGCCGCTGGCGCAAGTAACGACGCCACACTCGGTGAAGATTGGCGCTACTCACAAAATCTCATTCCACACGTCATGAAAGCGGCACTTGGTCATTCAGATGGAGTTCACGTGTTTGGCACCGACTACCCCACTCGCGACGGAACGGGCGTGCGCGATTACATTCACGTAGAAGATCTCGCAAGTGCCCACGTGGCGGCACTTGACTATCTAGCAACCGGTGGTGACACGCTCATCTGCAACGTGGGTACAGGCACTGGAACATCAGTGCTCGAAATACTTGCTGCCACCGAACGTGTCACTGGCTCGCCCGTGCCTCATGTGCTCACAGACCGACGACCCGGTGATCCGTCAGAGTGTTATGCCGACGCATCGTTGATAACAGAGAAACTGAAATGGCAACCAACGCATTCGCTAGACGACATCATCGCCACCGCGCACGCGTGGCATGTGTCGCACCCAATGGGTCACGACACGCCAACACGTTGACGATCTAGCCATCCCATCAAAATGGCGATCGCACGAGGGTCATGTCGCAATCGATGACCAGCTCCTTGGATGACGCGAAGTTCTGCACTTCCGTGTGCTTCTGCCAACATGCGTGAGTCTGCAACGGGGACACTTTCATCATCCTCACCATGCATGACAAGTAGCGGACGAGGTGCAAAACGCGCAGCGGCGTCAACCGGGCGAAAACGACGGAATTCCCTGCTCCATTCGTCAAACGCTGGCGGAAAATTGGCACGTCGAATCGCTCCGATTTCGCGAGCATGCTCTAAAAAACGACGCGGCTGTGCGGCCCAGTCATCAAAATCTGCGCGTGCTCCAAGTAATGCACATCCTCTAATACGCGGATCACTTGCAGCAACACATAACGCCAACGAACCACCAGTATTTGTGCCAACCAACCATGTTCCATTTACTTCTACTTCGCTATGGAGGTGGTCAATGGCTGCGCGTAAATCGTCTACCCAACCCTGAAGTGAAAAATCTCCTTCACTTTCACCGCACCCTCGAAAAGTAAACGTGAGTGCAGCCCAACCGAGATCATTAGCAACACGGTCCATCAATTGTGGAAACGTGATCGCTGATTGCCGCGCATCAAGTGGACCGATGGGGAAACCATGACACACGATGACCCCGGGCATCGGACCTGTCGCGCCTACTGGACGCACCAAGTAACGACCAAGAGTTAGAGAGCCAGAAAGAAATGTTCCGTTCATGCACGTGGCTTGCGCAACACGCGACGCTTACCTGGCGTTGCCAAGGTGTAACCACGGTTGCGCGCTTCGGCCAAAGTGTCTGGACCAAAGCACAATCCAACTCCGGCGTCGACGATCTCATCGACGATCGTTTCGTCATTCCACTCGTCGAGGTCATACACCAACTGGGTGCGCTTGTCACCGAGATAGCGAGTGTGTTCGAACTTCCCTGGCCGCTTCATGCCAGTCAACGGTAGCCGTTCACGACCTCATCGTCAGGATCCCGCCGTCAGGATCCCGCCGTCAGGATCCCGCCGTCATGATCCAGTCGTTACTGGTGATAGCACGTAGGCAGTAAGTTGCAATACATGCCTGATGCCGCCGCACCGACACGAATTGAGTTCTTCTTTGACCCTATGTGTCCGTTCGCCTATCAAACCTCGGTGTGGATTCGCGATGTTCGTTCAGAGATTGGTCTCGACATCACATGGCGCTTTTTCAGTCTCGAAGAAGTAAACCGACCTGAGGGAAAGAAACATCCGTGGGAGAGAGAGTTGAGCTACGGCTGGACTCCAATGCGTGTTGCAGCGTGGTTGCGGCGACACAACATGGACTGGTGTGACGCGTTTTATGAAGCGTGTGGCAAGGCGCTCCACATTGACGGTCGTCGGTTTTATGATCGTGATGTGGCACGTGAATTACTTCGTGGCGCAGGTCTTCCCGAATCCGCATGGGATGAGGCGCTACAAGATGAATCCACTCATGATGACGTGAAACATGATCATGATGAAGCAGTGTCTGCACATGGAGGCTTTGGTGTTCCCATCATCATTTTTCAAGATGCAGTCGACCCACCAGCGCGTGCGGTGTTTGGACCAGTTGTTGCACCGGCACCTCCACGCGAACGCGCAGTGGAATTGTGGAATATCGTCACAGGTTACGCACGATTCCCTGATCTCTACGAAATAAAGACTCCAAAAACCAACAAAGACCTTTCCGCTATCGGCACTCTCTTTCGCCCCTACTTGGAAAATCGAGAATGGCCCACCATCCAAAAGCCAGCACCATGATTCCCACTCACATCATCAACACACTCGAACACACGTGGAATTCGATCTCTTCGTTGTGTGAATCGTTAACCGAACAACAATGGAAAACGTCAACGCAGCTACCTGGTTGGTCAGTGCAAGACAATCTCTCTCACATGATTGGCACCGAGCGAATGTTGCAGGGGTTGCCCGCTGCAGAACATCGTGCTGCCGACATGTCATTTGTGAAAAATCCCATCGGTGAATTCAATGAACATGAAGTGGATGCACGACGATCGTTGTCAGGGGCGCAAGTGTTATCGGAATGGAACGATTTGGTGCAACTGCGTGTATCCACATTGAACAGTGCCGACGAGGCGTACTTTGCGCGCGAGATGATGACCCCCACTGGTCCCGGCACCATGGCCGACTTTTTGCACGTACGCATTCTTGATTGTTGGCTCCACGAACAAGACATGCGTATTGCGCTCAACATCATTGGCAATACCGGTGGTGATGGCGCTGAGCACACCATCGATCGACTTATTCGTACCATCCCAATTGTTGTCGGAAAACGTGCAGCAACACCAGATGGTCACAGCGTGGCAATTCACATCACGGGTCCTGTGTCGCGAGATATTTCAGTAACTGTGGCCGAAGGACGCGCGCGCATCGATACCTCACCGGCATCGACATTTGCATGTTCAATTTCAATCGAAAGCCCGATGTTTGTTCAACTTGCCACTGGTCGAGTCGACGGCGCTACAGCTACACCATCTTGCACAATCACCGGAGACAAAGAACTTGCTCAGCGAATACTGAACAATTTCAACATGATGATCTAAATCTGATCGGGTGTTGTTTCCGGGCCAACAGCACCAATGGCGTCAAAATACAAAAGATGTGCATCGACAACCTTGACGACATCGACATCATCGAGAATTGCCACTCCTAATCTTTCAGCTTCACCCAGCAGATATGCAGCAACTGTTGTCTCATCAACCACCACTGGTGTTTCAATGTCTTGTGGACGATCCGTCACTTTTTCAGGCAATAGTCCACGCGCGTGCATCCAGTTCAAGTGCGCGATCAGCAGAGCTCGCAATTCATCTTCGGTTAAACGTGCTTGTGTTGTTTCAGGCAATTGATCAGCAACCCAATCCACCGCGATGTCAATTTCATACACCGCCCGTGGCGCCACCGCATCAAGTCTGCGCGCTTCGCGACCGACAGTGATCGCAGCGATCATGAACACACATACCACCGACAGAATAAAAAAGACCACGGTGATTGCCGACATGCAACCAAAGCCTAGAGAGCGAAAACGGGAATAAGAAAAGAGCCCCAGGCAAACGCCTGGGGCTCTTGTACGTTCTCGCGCTATTCGGATCGAGTCAGATGCCGATGCGCTGTGCGAGAAGTTCGCGGTGGTAGGTGGGATCACCAAAGAGCAGTTCGCTCGACTTTGCACGCTTGAAGTACAAGTGTGCTGGGTGCTCCCATGTGAATCCGATACCACCGTGGATCTGAATGTTCTCAGCTGTCGCGTGGAAGTACGCCTCGCTGCAGTACGCCTTTGCGAGTGACGCGACTGATGGCAATTCTTCGTTCATCTCTGCAACACACCACATGCCGTAGTACGCAGCCGACTTTGCCGATTCCACCTCAAGCAACATGTCTGCACACTTGTGCTTGATTGCCTGGAATGAACCGATAGGACGGCCAAACTGCACGCGATCTTTTGCGTACTGCACAGCCATCTCGAGAACCTTCTGTGCTCCGCCCACCTGCTCAGCTGCAAGAGCAACTGCAGCAATATCGAACACGGAGGACAATACGTCCCAGCCCTTGCCTTCTGCTCCCACCAACTTTGCTGGTGTGTTGTTGAATTCAAGCTTGGCTTGCTTGCGTGTCTGATCCATTGTCGACAATGCGGTACGAGTAAGACCCGATGCGTTGCCTTCAACTGCGAACAAGCTGACGCCCTTACCAGTCTTTGCGGCTACAAGGATGAGGTTTGCAGTGTGTCCATCAAGAACAAACATCTTGGTTCCAGTGATCGTGAAGTCGCTTCCTGATCCCTTTGCTTCTGCAGTGATGCCTGCCTGATCCCACTTGCCAGATGGCTCGGTGGTTGCAAGCGTTGCGATTGTTTCACCTGATGCGATACCTGGAAGGTATGCCTTCTTTGCATTTTCATCACCTGAATGAATCAGTGTGTATGCAGCAAGAACTGCAGATGAGAAATACGGTGCGCACAACAATGCACGACCCATTTCTTCAAGCACAACGCCAAGCTCGACAAATGAGAAGCCTTGGCCGCCGTACTCTTCAGGAATTGCGAGTCCTTGCAGACCCATTTCGTTGGCCATCTGTGACCACACGTTGGCATCAAAGCCGTTATCTGTTTCCATCTGCTCGCGCACTGCCTCTTCCGATGACTTGGATTCGAGGAATTTGCGAACGGTCTCGCGGAGGGTGTCTTGGTCTTCACTAAATGCAAAATTCATGCCCCCATTCTGAAGATCTCGTCGCCCTCACCGCCAATTCATCTGTGTACATCTGTGTACACACTTTGTGATGTCAGTGATTACACTGACCTCTATGAGCGACATCGGGGTCCGGGACCTGAGAGCACACCTTGCAACCATTGTTCGGCGCGCGGGGGCCGGCGAGCGCATTGTGGTCACCGTCGACGGTCGACCCATTGCCCAGGTTGGTCCGATCGACAGCGAGGGGTTCGTGAGCCAATTGCCAGATCTCATTTCGCGCAACCTCATCGTCGGCCCGCGACGTAAAGGTGATTTTCTGCCCCCATCCCCCATTGCGCTCTACAGCGGAGTGCGAGTTGAAAAAGCCGTCAACGAGATCCGAACATGACAACTCTTCTCGACGCAACTGCATTGGTGGCGCTTCACATCGAATGCTCGCAACGCCAAACGGTTGTCGATGCGATGAATGCAGACACCGATTGGGTGGCCAGTGCACTATCTCTCACAGAGTCCCTCGCAGCAGTGCACCGCATCACAGATGACGAAGTCCTGCGCAGAGAGCTGGAAGATTCCATCCGCCACACATGGGATTTTCTGCACGTTGTTCCAGTTGACCAACGCATTCTCGATGACGCGAATATTTTTACTGCCCAACAGCCAGTCGGTGTCTCTACAGCAATTCACCTCGCTACTGCACAGCGCCTCGGAAATCCATTGAAATTCGTGACATTTGACCCCAATCAAATCACGGTTGCACTTTCACTCGGTATCGACATCATCTCTGAATAAGTACGCTTGTGTCATGGCACACGCAGACACTGTCCATTACCACGATGAAAATCTGGAAGTGCACAAAGTGGTTGTTGGCCCGTACGACAACAACGTTTTCATTGTCCGCTGCACATCCACTGGCGATGCTGTTCTTATTGACGCCGCTAACGAACACGAAATGCTTCTTGAACTCTGCCAACGTCTGGGCGTGAAGCGTGTTCTAGAAACACATGGACATTGGGACCACATTCAAGCAGTGCCAGCCATGCGTGAAGCAGGTTATGAAGTTGCTGTTACAGCAGAAGATGCACCACGTCTTGTTGATGTCGGATACGACGTGTTTATTCAAGAAGGTGATGTCATCGAAGTAGGCAAACTGCGTTTACATGCCATCTTGAATCCTGGCCACACGCCCGGATCAATGTCATTCAAAGTTGAAAATGCTCCACTTCTATTTACCGGGGACACTCTGTTCCCTGGTGGTCCAGGCAATGCCACATTTGAAGGTGGTGACTTCAACACGATTATCGAGTCAATCGACACGAAGTTATTCACGTTCCCGGCAAACACAATCGTGTTGCCCGGCCACGGTGACGACACAACAATTGGCACCGAACGCCCCCATCTACAGAAATGGATCGATCGTGGCTGGTAACGCAACATCGTTGCGTCTCGGTGGCCTCGCATTGTCGCCAGAACAATTGCCTGTCACGTATCCAGATGACTTCATTCAAGGTGACGGACGACCAACGTCGTCATACAGAGAAAAACTGCGTCGGATACCAAACATTCGCAACGGCATCAGTGTCGTTTCTGTGTACGTGCAGACAATCGGCATCGTTGTTGCAGCGATATGGATTGATTCACCGATTGCATGGGCTGCTGCATTCATTTTGATGGGTCGCGCACATGCACAATTTGCCTCCCTTATGCACGAGGCTGCACACCGCTTGTTGTTCTCTCATAAAAAATTGAACGACTTTGTTGGTAATTGGCTGCTTGGCTACCCCACTCTGACGAGTACCCCCGCATACCGTCGCGTGCACATGGCTCATCACCGACAAGAATTCGGTCCCGAAGAACCAGACATCCCCTTGTATGCGAATTACCCCGTCAGCACAGCAAGCCTTCGTCGCAAATTATTCCGTGACGCGACTGGTCAAACCGGAATGAAATTGCTCTCCTCACAAATGCGTGGGCTCCGATCACCTGATACGCGTGTGCGTCGAACCCTTATCAAGATGTTGCTTCTGCAAGTAGTGATTCTTGCAACATGTACTGCACTCGGATACCCACTTGTATATCTCTTTATGTGGGTGCTCCCATATCTCACTGTGTGGCGAGTCATCAACCGTCTTCGATCAATTGCCGAACACGGTGGGTTGCGTGCAGACAGCGACCGACGAATCACCACCCATTCGGTACACCAAAGTCTCCTCGCGCGATTCTTTCTCGTACCGTTCAATATCGGCTGGCACCTGACCCACCACGTTGATGCCGGGGTTCCCTTCCGCAACCTGCCCGCGTATCACCGCCACCTCCGTGACGCGGGCTACGTCAATCGCGAGATCGAATACCCCAATTACAGGGCAATTTGGCGTGCGTGCGCTGGGGCGTGATTTCGACTGTATTGAGTTCCACTCTGTTCATTTCCACTGTGTTCATTTCCACTATGGCCGTAGTGGTAATACGAACCACGTCTCTAGACTGAGGGACCGTGAGTGAACTGCTGAAAATCAACAACCTCCACGCCCGTCCTGTCGCAGATGACGACGTCGTCGCTGAAGACATCCTTCGTGGATTGGATCTCACCATCAACGAAGGTGAGATCCACACCATCATGGGCCCAAATGGCTGTGGCAAGTCCACGCTTGCAAGCACACTTCTTGCCTCGCCCGAATATGAGGTCACCGAAGGCGATGTGTTCTTAAAGGGCGAAAACATCACCGATTGGTCAACTGATGTGCGTGCAAAGGCTGGAATGTTCTTAGCGTTCCAATACCCACAAGAAATCGCTGGTGTCTCAGTGATTCAATTCTTACGTCAATCATTGTCTGCGCGTAAAGGAATCGACTTATCGGTACTTGAGTTGCGTTTGGCAGCAATGGACTGGATGAAGCGTCTCGGTATGGATTCATCTTTTGTTGATCGATACCTCAATGAAGGATTCTCCGGCGGAGAGAAAAAACGCAATGAGATTATGCAGATGGCATTGCTAGAGCCCGAGATTGCCATTCTCGACGAAACCGACTCAGGTCTCGACATCGATGCGTTACGCATTGTTGCAAAAGGCATTCGCGAAGTCCGTATAGATCGACCACAGCTTGGCATTCTTCTCATCACGCACTATCAACGCCTTCTTGACGAGTTGAACCCCGATTTTGTTCACATCATGATCGACGGAAAGATCGTGCGCTCAGGTGGCATGGAAGTTGCCGAAGAACTTGAGCGCAACGGCTACGAGGCGTACAAGAGCTGATCATGTCATTTGATGCGTCCGTGATTCGTAAGGACTTTCCTGTCCTGCAGCGCTACATCAACGATAAACCACTTGTTTATCTTGATTCTGCAAACACGTCGCAGAAGCCGCAGAGCGTGATCGATGCAATGACACGATTCTTGGAACATGATTACGCTCCCACCAATCGAAGCGCGTATCAGATCGCTGCGCATGCCACAGACCTGTATGAATCCGCACGGATCACTGCACAGCATTTCATCAAAGCGTCAAAACCGCACGAGTTGGTATTCACAAAGAATGCAACGGAAGCCTTGAACCTCATCGTGCGGGCGTGGGGAGAGAAATTTCTCCGTGCTGGTGATGTTGTCGTCCTCACCCACATGGAACACCACGCCAACATTGTGCCCTGGCACATGCTCGTGGAAAAGATTGGCATTCAATTGCGGTGGATCCCACTGACTGCAGATGGACAACTCGATCTCACGAACATAGATACGTTGCTTGATGGCGCAAAAGTGTTGTCGTTTACGGCAATGTCGAACGTGCTCGGCACTATTACGCCCGCAAAACAGCTGTGTGATGCGGCTCATCGCGCGGGTGCAATTGCAATAGTCGATGGATGTCAATCCGTTCCCCACTTGCCCACCGACGTTGTCGACATGGGAGCCGATTTCCTCGCATTCAGTAGCCACAAACTATGTGGCCCCACTGGTCTTGGCATCTTGTACGGGCGTGAAGAACTCCTTGACGCCATGGATCCATTCATCGGCGGCGGCAACATGATTAGCGATGTCCGACTTGACGGATTCACATGTGCCGAACTTCCCTACAAATTTGAAGCAGGCACACAGCCAGTTACTGAAGTGATCGGATTTGGCGCTGCTTTGCAGTATCTATCGCATCTTGGGATGGACGCAATACGTGAACACGAAGTTGCACTGACGTCGTATGCAATCGACACCCTCACACAGCGATTTGGAGACGACATTGTGATCCATGGCAGTCGTGACGCCAGTGTGCGTGGTGCAACGATCAGTTTTGCCTACAGAGATCTTCACCCTCACGACGTCAGTCAAATTCTGGATGAATCAAATGTCTGCGTCCGCGCCGGTCACCACTGTGCAAAACCGCTCATGCGACTACTCGGTGCTGCCGCTACCGTTCGTGCCAGTTTTTACCTGTACAACACGCCTTCCGAAGTTGATGCCTTGTGCGACGCGCTCGAACAAGCAGGCAATTTCTTTACGTTCTAACTAGCTATCTAAATAATTATCTATCTGACCAACTATCTTTCGAAGTAGCCGTACCTCGAAAGTCATAACAAGCGAGACACCATGCCCGGATTAGAAGACCTCTACCGAGAAATCATCTTGGATCATTACAAGAGCCCACGCAACCGTGGTGAGCTTGAACCACCGGCTATTCGAGCCGAAGGGCACAATCCGTTATGCGGTGACGAGATTCAGGTGTATCTCCAAGTAGAAGACGGCATTGTCTCAGACGTCAAGATCAGCGGACAAGGTTGTTCCATTAGTCAAAGCTCTGCGTCGATGATGTCTGCTGCAGTCAAAGGCAAAAAGATCGAAGATGTTCGCGCACTTGTTGCGCGTTTTCGTCACATGATGTCTATTGACGAGGAAAACGACTCGCCCATCGATGATTCGGTTCCGTTGGGTGATCTTGAGGCTCTGCAAGGAGTGGTGAAGTTCCCCGTGCGCATCAAATGTGCGGTTCTTGCATGGAATGTTCTCACTCAGGCCCTCGACCAGGCAGCTGCCTGACAACGATCACCTACATCGCACACTGATTCTCAGTAGCCTTACACGCGTGAAAGTCGTTCGCAATTTCCAACGTCGCGCGATGATCATCCCAACGATTGCAGTTGCAATATCTGTACCCGTATTTGGACTACCTGCACAATCGTTGGAAACCTCCCCCACGATGCGTACCACATCCGTCGAGACCGCCATCGCAAACGTGTCCAAAGCGGCATCGATCGTGAACCGCCAAGCACCGTTGTCTCTCGTTCGTCGCGGACCAGCCGACGTCGGTTATGTCACCGTGGTACTCGATGAACAAACCACGTACGTGTACTCGCCATCTCGTCGACTCATCGCAACATTTCCAGTGTCCACTGGTCTTGATGACACAACCCCTGTTGGTTCATACACCGTATTTTCAAAATCTGCCGACACCTTCTACACACCGAATCCACGTGAACGCATGCGATGGATGACCCGATTCACCAAAGGACCAAATGGTGGCAACATCGGCTTTCACTCGATTCCCTACATGACAACCGATGTGGGCGAAGTGAAGTTCCCCACTCCTGTTGGGCTCGCGCCGTCTTCTCACGGCTGTGTTCGCATGCGCGACGCAGATGCGCAGTGGTTATTCGACAACATCTCGTTAGGGACTGTTGTCACCGTGATTCAGTCGAAATAGCTACTACAACGCGGTAGTTGGAGCACGGCGCAATAAACGGCCTGTGGTGACAAGTCGAACTCCGATCACCGCAACAACAAATCCGATGACCGCAAGTGTGGTGAGTTCCTCATCGAACAAGAAGTAGGACTGAATCACAGACAATGCAGGGGTGAGAAAGAACAAACTGTTCACCTGAGATGCTGCTTGTTTCTTCAACAACTGATTCATTAACAAAATGGCACCTAACGACAACACGCCGACTGCCCACAACATGGACAACACCGTGTTGGTGGTGTACTCGACGTCCCAACCCTCATTAAACACGGCCACGATCACCAGCACAGATGCTGCACCCACATATTGCACGGCGGTACCACGTACGAGTGGAGCGTTTTGTCCGCGAGCACGCTGAAGAAGAGTCCCCGCTGACATTCCAACAATCGCAATGGACATCGATGTCAAAGTAATGACGGTGATCCCTGTGTCCTCTCCGATACCGCGCGCAAGAACGACACACACGACACCAGCTAAACCAAGTGCAAGTCCACTCCACTGCACAAGCGTCATCCGCTCGTGCAACGCAAGATGGCCGACAACGGCGGTGACCACTGGGGGCAAAGCGGCAAGGAGCGCCGCGACGCCAGGAGATAAATCACGAGAAGCTGCATAAAACACTCCACCGAGATAACACGCATGCATCAAAATGCCAGCGATAAACAATGGTGTGAGATGTTCACGACGAAGCGACGATTCTCGTAGTACCGAGGCGATAACAAATAGCATCACCGCCGCCAAAACCATCCGAATCGCAAGAAACGTAAATGGCCCAGCATCACGCGTTCCGTAACGAGCAACGATGAACCCCGTGCTCCACAGCACGACAAATAACGGCGGGGCTATTTTCTCAATGTTCACACAAGATTTCTAGTGCCGTCATTGGCCAAGGTGGCTCGATGTCGACGCCAGCCCTGAAACCCCGTGACGCCAAAAGTGATCAGCGTGAGTGGCACCACGATGAGAGCAGCGGTACTCATGAACTCTGTGGCATCGCTGTCGTTGGCACGAAAGATGAGATAGGCAACGTACGCAAGGTAGTAGGCCATCAGCAAAAAGCCTTCCCAGCGTTTAATCATGAAACCGTTCCAACAAATAGGGATGAGCACAAACGCAGACACGATCATCACCGGCAAATCGAGACGAAGTGCTTCGTCAGTAACAGGGATGCCACCCGACGACAGGAATCCCGATAGGCCAAGCACACCAAGCAAGTTGAAAATATTTGAACCTACGACGTTGCCCACCGCGATATCTCGTTGCCCACGTATGGCAGCGAGCACCGAGGTTGCAAGTTCGGGCAATGATGTTCCAGCGGCGACCACCGTGAGGCCAATGACTAAGTCACTAACACCGAGGGACTCGGCGATATCAGTTGCTGAATTCACTAACAAATTAGAGCCAAGGACCAACGCTGCAAGCCCTCCAATAATCAATAAAATCAGCACCCAAAATGGTCGTTCAATGATCTGGTCTTCTAATTCTTCGATGGATTCGCTGTATTCGTCCATCACCTTTTTGGTGTCTTTTCGTGCGTTTCTAATTAGCCAAACCGTGTACACGAGCAGAGCAAGAAAGAGAAATATTCCTTCCACACGTCCGATCAAATTGTTCAGTGCCAGTACGAATACAGCTCCCGACACCACAATCATGACGGGGATGTCGATGCGAATCAGGCGTTGAGTGACAACAAGTCCGCCAACTGTTGCCGAGACTCCGAGAATGAAAAGAACGTTGAATATGTTGCTCCCCACCACATTTCCCAAACTCATGTCGGTGTTACCCGACACCGATGCCCCAACACTCACGAAGAGCTCGGGAGCACTCGTTCCAAATGCAACTACCGTGAGACCAATAACAACCGGCGCAATACCAAGACGTGTAGCAACTGTCGCAGCGCCCTTCACCAAAAGTTCGGCTCCGCCCACAAGAGCCACGAGTCCAAGTGCAAGAGCGATAAAAGTCCACGCAGTCATAGGTATTCGACTATACGACCAGATCTCTCCAAGACTCTGGTTTGATTCTCGATCTATTCCTGACTAAACTAGTCATAATTGTCGGATTTAAATAATCCCATATGAAAGGCCCACGATGTCCGTTCTTCCTGAAGTCCTTGCTGCCAATCAGCAATACAGCGCCTCTTTTGGCGACAAGTCACAGCTCGCACTCCCACCTGCTCGTCAGTTCGCCATCCTCACGTGCATGGATGCACGTCTTGATCCAGCAAAATATGCCGGACTCGCAGAAGGCGATGCGCACGTCATACGAAATGCAGGTGGACGCGCTAGTGATGATGCAATTCGATCGCTGGTTATTTCATACAAACTGCTCGGAACAAAAGAATGGTTCGTCATTCATCACACCGATTGCGGAATGGAATTTTTCACAAATGACGTAATGGCCGGACTGCTTGCCTCAAGTCTTGAAACTGCCGCTCTCGGCGCCAATGGTTTTACCGATGTTGGTAAGGGTCCAGGTTCGCCTGAAGGGCGTTACATCAATTGGCTCACCATCGCCGATGCATCACACAGTGTTGTTGAAGATGTTCAACGCATCAAGCGTCACCCACTGGTGCCAGGGTCTATCCCCGTGTATGGCTACATCTATGACGTGAAATCGGGCGCACTGGTGGAAATCCCTGAGGCCACCGCCGCGGGAAAAGCCAACTGAGCCAACCAATGTCACAGCGTATAACTGCTGTTTAAAACACGTTTTTGATAACATCTATTAGGTGTCAACAGTTCTTGACAACCTCCTGACAGCGCCGGTTATCGCATTTGTTGTTGCTCTGGTAGCCACGCTCGTTCGTTTCGATCTGCGGCTACCAGAGTCGCTGTATCCGATCTTGTCCACGTATCTTTTGCTGGCAATCGGAATTAAAGGTGGAAAGTCGCTTGCTGCCGCATCGATGTCGGACCTAGGGAAACCACTCATTGCAGCAGTGATCATTGGTGTCATCACTCCCCTAGTGGGTTTTGCATTTTCAAAATTCATCGGACGATTAGATGTGGTTAATGCCGCTGCAATAGCCGCCCACTACGGATCAGTGTCAGCAGTGACATTTACCGTCGCGCTAGCAAGTCTGGAGTCGCGCAACATCGACTTTGAAGGATTCATGGCCGGCTTGCTCGCCGTTCTTGAAGTGATTGGCATCGTCGTTGCCTTGTTCCTTGCGCGCGGAAGCACCGACGGTGAAGGCTGGAAGTCTGCGCTGTCAGAAGTTGTGCGCGGACGAAGCATTGCGCTACTTGTGGCTGGCATTGCGATCGGTGCAATTGTCGGAGAAGAACGACTCGCCCCCACTGACACCCTCTTTGTTGGACTCTTTTCTGGCGTTCTTGTCTTGTTTCTCATTGAAATGGGAGTTGTAGCGGCAGAAAGATTGCGCGACATCGGCGCTGTTGGTTGGCGCATCGTGATCATTGGAGTTGGTGTTCCACTCGTGAACGGCACAATTGGGGCGCTTCTCGGAGCAGCCGCGGGACTCTCTACTGGCGGTATCGCAATTATGGCAACCCTCGCAGGGAGTGCGTCATACATCGCTGCCCCAGCAGCGGTTCGACTCGCTCTTCCCAAAGCCAGTCCCGGCCTATACGTCACAACGTCATTGGGTATTACCTTCCCATTGAATCTGACCCTCGGTATTCCGTTCTACATTGCCCTTGCACAAGCACTGAGTTAACAAAGGACACAAGATGAGCACAGTGATACGACAAATGGTGACGATCATCAGTGAACCAGTCATCGAACACAAACTCATTGACGACATTAAAAAATGTGGCGCGAAGGGTTACTCCGTGAGTTCGGTTCGTGGTGAGGGCATAACCGGCAACAGATCTCTCGACCTCAGCGGCCCAAGCATCAGATTAGAAACTGTTGTGACCGACAAAGTGGCAGAAAAAATTCTTGAAATGCTGTCACAGAATTACTTCGACACCTACGCGACTGTTGCATGGATCACACCAGTTCATGTAGCCCGCCCGAATCGTTTTTAACCTGTTTTGTTTTCAAAAATTGATCTCAAACCAGCCAGATACTTCTTTGAGTTCTGATTAACAGGTCTCACAAACGCGTCTACAAGTCTCCGTCGCTCAATAAATTGAGAACTTGTTGGGCACGGGCTTGCACAGCATCGACGTCTGAAAGTTTGCGCGCCGCATACACCTGACGCGACACCCTCGGGTTTCGAACGAATTGTTCGTCGTGTCGCAACATAAAGTCCCAGTACAAGGTTGTAAAAGGGCATGCATTGTCACCCACCCGTTTCTTGCGATCGTATTGACAGCCGTTGCAGTAGTCACTCATGCGGTCAATGTATGCCCCGCCGCTCGCGTACGGTTTTGTGGCCAATCGACCCCCATCTGCATACAACGACATTCCCACCACGTTTGGCACCATTACCCATTCAGCGGCATCAACAAATGATTCCCACATCCAGTCAGTGAATTCACGCGGACGAATACCTGAGATGAGCGCAAAATTTCCCAACACCATCAGACGTTGAATGTGGTGTGCCCATCCGTAATCATGAATGGCGCGAAGCGACTGTGACACACAATTCATGTGCGTGCCGGTGTTGCCGTCAAACAATGACGGAAGAGGTATCTGTGCATCTAATCCGTTCATGTCGGGATACTCAGGCATGAATGTCCAGTACATATTCCAGATGAATTCACGCCACCCGATTATTTGACGGACAAAACCTTCCACGCTGTTAATCGGAACTCCGCCTCGTTCGAACGCTGCCAATGCAGCTTCGACAACTTCGCCGGGAAGCAGCAAGCCAAGATTCAAATATGGAGACAGCAGCGAATGCGCAAGATGCCAATTATTGGTGAGCATTGCGTCTTCATGCGGACCAAAGTCCGGCAACACGTGATCAATAAAAAATTGAAGTCGGTCAAGCGCCGCAGATCGTGTCGTTGCCCATTGACCAAATGGGACAGCACCCGGGTTCTCACTGGGCAGACCCGCAATGACCTCATTGTCGATGTGGTCAAGTTGACCAACGGGAGGTGTTGGCCATCGATCATGGCCATCTTTCGGTGCAGGTTCCCGGTTCTCATCGTCATAGTTCCATCTCCCACCAATTGGTTGTTGACCATCCATGAGATATCCAAAACGCACACGTTGCCACCGATAGAAGTCCTCCATCTTCAATGATTTGCGCCCGTGCGTAAATGTGGCGAAGTCATCAGGGTGGCACAAGAACTGATTGCTTCTCACTGTCTCAATACCGAGTGCCTCACACAACTGTCGTGCGCGATAACTATTGGGCTCGGTTGCCACGATCTGTGACGGCTTCCACTGCGCTCGATGTCCTTCCACACCACTTCTCATGCTCACTGCGTGGCGGTAGTCAACTTCAAAGCCGCTAGCGCGCAACTCTTCTGCGAAATGACGCATCGCCGAGAGATATAAATGAAGACGTTGGGGGTGCCACCGTTTCGAGGAGATCTTGTCGGCTGCTTCCACCAACAACACCCGGTGTGTGTCGGGTTGAGCCTGTGCCAGTGCCCCAATCCGAGTGTTTAATTGATCACCAAAAACCAAGACTGTGATCACGGTGTCATCCTATGGTGAAGCCACAACTCAACCGTCTGTGCGATGGCGGGTGACCAAGCACACAAATGAAGAGCATTGCGTGCGTGGACACGGTTACGCCACGCCAGTACATTTCGTGGTGAGGAAAACATGTTTAAGAACACAATGAAAACAGCCATCCTGCTCGCCGGACTCGGTGGGCTCATCGTCGGAGTCGCGTCGCTGCTCGGTGGCGGCAGCTCGGGCGCCGTCATGATCGGCCTGGTGCTTGCACTCGTTATGGTCGGCGGTTCCTATTGGTTTAGCGATCGACTCGCACTGAAAGCAGCGAACGCGCAAATCATTACCGAAGCAGATAACCCACGTTTCTACGGTCTCGTTCGCGACCTTGCGGTTCGTGCCAATCTCCCGATGCCAACTGTTGCTATCTCGCCATCTGACCAACCAAATGCATTTGCTACCGGACGCGGACCAAACAAAGCGGTGGTGTGTGCAACTGCTGGTTTGCTTGAGTCGCTCACTAAAGAAGAACTTGAAGGTGTGATGGCACACGAACTCATGCACGTACGCAACCGTGACATTCTCATCGGTTCTGTTGCTGCAGCAGTTGCAACCGCTATCTCTGCAATTGCACAGATGGCAATGTTTGCCACGATGTTCTCAGGCGGAAGAGACGACGACAATCGACCCAATCCACTTGCAATTCTTCTCGTGTCGATGTTGGCTCCGCTCGCTGCCGGTCTCATCCAAATGGCCATCAGCCGGTCACGCGAATTTGAAGCTGACCGCAGTGCCGCTGAACTTCTTGGTGATGGCGAACCACTTGCTCGTGCACTCGAGCGAATTGAAGTACTCGCCACTCAACGACCAATGATGGTTCCACCCGCTCAAGCACAGGCATATATTCACAATCCTCTTGCAGAAATGCATCACAAGCGTAGGACTGGTGTTGACGTGGGACGATTGTTCTCTACACACCCCAACACCGCAGATCGCATTGCGCGTCTACGTGCAATGACTTTCAACTGAAGCGATTTGCGTCCTCATTTTCGGCCGGACCACTAAAGAAGAAGAAACACGCTCCAAGAAGCGAACATACACCCGCCACTGTGTAGGACAATGCGTAACCACCGGAACGGTCATAGATGTAGCCAAGCAGTAGCGGACCACCAGCGTTTCCCGTGAGAGAAATCAAACCCGACCGTGCAGAAATGCGGGCGTAATCTTTCACACCAAATCGCTCCGCAATGAGTAGCGATTGCATGATCAAGATATTGCCCACAACAGCGCCGAATACACCAATCATGATGAACAACAACACAGTATTGTCAAGTCGACCAATCACAATGACAGCAACTCCTTGAATAACGGTTATTGCCAACATGAAATTCACAAGCCGAAAACGAGGAATGATTTTGCTTCCCGCCAGACGAAACACCACGCTTGCACCGGACAAGACGGTGGTTGTGAGTGCAGCAGTACCGGCATTGGTCCGTTCTTCCATCAACTTCACAAGTTGCTGAATTGCACCGATTTGAGTTCCCAGTACAAGCGTGTACCCAAAGGTCACCATCCAAAAAAACCGCGTCTTGACCGCGTCAGAAAAATTGACTCCAGGCAGTGACACCACATGGTCTTTGGGCATTGGTTCACCGTCTGGCATCCATGACAATGCGAAGGGATCTGGACGCAAGAAGAGATAGGCGGGTACCGCCGTACCGATAACCCAGAAAAACGCCAGGAACGGGGCGGCCGATTCCAGACCACGATTATCGATAAGACTTTTGACAATCGGAGTAAGGACAATGCCTCCCACTGACAAACCGGTTGATGACACCGCAAGAGCTACCGAACGACGAACGTGAAACCAACGTGTCACCACTGTTGTTGCAGGCGTGAGACCAACCGCCGACCATCCAAGACCAAAAATGAAATACACAGCAAACAACTGCCACGTCTCACGTACTTGTCCCAGCAATAAAAGCGAGACTGCGCCAACAAGTGCACCACCGTACACAACGAGTCGCACATCGTATTTTGTAATAAGGCGAGCCACCCCAACACTCATCACACCTGCAACCAGGAAAAAGAACGATGTTGCAAGCGACATTGTGCCAACTTCCCAATCGCGTTCTTTTGTGAACGCATTGAGATAGACGGCCATACCGTAAAAGCCCAGTGCCGAGCTGGTGAACATCATCGCGAAACATGCACCAACAACCCACCAACCAGGGAACTTGTTTTTGGGAACGAACAGCATTTTGTCGCGCCGAGCCATCAATTTCATGCGCTAGTCATGCTACGAAACGGTTAATTGTTCCTCGGTATCAAAGCTTCGTTCTTCATCTTTATTTATAAAGAACAGGGTCATTGCTCCAAGAAATGACACCGATGCCGCGATTGTGTACGGCACTTCATAGCCATTGGAGACGTCACGGAGCCACCCGAGAAGCAATGGTCCTCCAGCGGTTCCCACCATGGAAATGAGATTGCACCGAGCTGTGATTCGAGCAAAGTCCTTCGAACCGAACTTCTCTGCAAGCATGAGCGACTGGATGATATAGGTGTTGCCAACCATGATGCCAAAGACACCAATGCTTAGCAAGAGACCAAACGTCGATTGTGCGTAACCAATTCCAAGCACAGAGAGCGCCATCGACGCACATACAGCGATACCCAGTTTGCGCAAGTTAAAGCGGGGCAAGATGCGCGCTCCCAATATTCGGACAGCAACACCACAACCAGTGAGAACTGACACCGCAAATGCGGCTGTCTGCGGTGTTGTTCTCTCTTCGACCAACTTCACAAGTTGCTGGATCGCGCCAACTTGTGTGCCAAGAGCAAAAGTGAAACCGAGCGTAACTAACCAAAAAAACCGCGTCTTCACGGCGACAGCTAAATCCGTGCCTGTAATAGTTGGCACGTAATTGTCGACAATTGGTTCACCGTCAGGCAACCACCCAAGCTCAGTTGGACTTGTGCGTAAGAATAAGAAAGCCGGAACACAGGTTGCGACAATCCAAATGGCACCCACCCAAATGGAACCAGAACGCAACCCAAGTTCGTCAATGAGTCGTTTGGTGATTGGTCCAAGCACAATGCCACCGGCAGACAATCCGATTGAGGCCGTCGCCAATGCAACAGACCTCTTCTTGTGAAACCAACGAGTGACAACCGTGGTTAATGGCACTACTCCTGAAAAACCCCATGTAACGGCAAAGAGTGTGTAGGCAGCAAACATCTGCGCTTCATTCTCGACTTGGCCAAACAGAATGAGAGAGATCCCACCACCCACTCCACCGATGTACACAAGATTGCGCACATCAAAACGTTGTGTCATACGCGCGATGAATATGTTTGATAATCCGGTGATCAAAAAGAACCATGTCACTGCCATCGACACCATGGTGACGTTGAAGTCCAACTCACGCACGAATGCGTTCAGATACACCGCGAGGCCGTAGAAACCAAGACCCGCATTGACAAACAACACAGTGAAACTTGAAGCGACAATCCACCAGCCCGGAAACTTGTCCTTGCGTACGAAATACAGTGCGTGCCCAGCCACAAAAACCCCATTACCCCGTTGTCCAGTCTGACAATGCCAGGTGGCAACATCACTACTGAAGGAGATGTTTTCTCAGTGCCTCATAGAAGTTGCGACAACTAGGGTGACAACATGTCAATCGACGCTGATGCATTTCCCACCCAGTGGGCAAGTCCCCGTGGTTTTCGCCAGGCATACATCCACGAACGCAGCAAAAAAAGCTCGCCAGCACCCGCTGTGGTGTGTGTACATGGCTGGCCAGAGACTAAGCGCGTCTTTTGGAAAGTGATCGAACCGTTAGCAGATGCAGGCTTTGACGTGATCGTGCCGGACCTACGTGGTTTTGGAGACTCCGATGTTGGCCCGGATGGCTTTCATGATGTTGTGTCCCATGCTCACGATCTCTACGCGCTCGTCCATGACCACCTCGGATACGACAATGTTGTACTTGTCGGAGGAGACCTTGGAGGTCCTGTTATTCAGGAACTTGCGTTGCGTCACCCAGATTGGGTCAACCGAATGGTGTTGTTCAACTCACCGTTGCCCTACGACAAAGAACGTATGGCGGGCATGAACACCAGGGCTCCGCGCGAGGCCGCCGATTATTACTACCGGCAAGGAAACGATGCCGACGCACTCGCTAGCGAACTACGCACAGACGATGAACGTCGGCGCTACATCGCTACCTTTTATTCGTCGCGGTTTTGGGCCCATCCCGGAACCTTCTCCGCAGATGAGGTCAACTTTCATACTGAGCCATTCTCTGACGCCACAAAACTTCGTGCCAGTTTTGGAAACTATGAATCAGTGTTTCATGAAAACAAACGAGTGGAAAAACCGCTCTTAAGGATCAATACGCAAACACCAACTCTTATTTTGTTTGGAATGAGCGACCACGTGCTCTATCCAGACTTCGACCGAATGGCTGCCACCGTATTCACCCACCACGTGGGACCGTTTCTCTTACGTGATTGCGGACACTTCGTGCCATGGGAAGCCCCACATCAATTGGTGAGTGGCGCCGTTGCCATGTGTTCAGATCTTCTCGCCAAGTAGCGCATTAATCGCAGACGCAAGATCAATATCACGTTCTGTGATCGCACCCACATCATGTGACTTCAAACTGATGTTGACCGTGTTCCAACTGTTACACCAATCCGGATGATGATCTTGTTGTTCGGCGATATCAGCAACGTCTGTCATAAAGGCAAAAGCCTCTCGGAAGTTCTCAAATTCGAATTTGCGAAACAGTGTGCTGTTACGCACGTCCCAGCCAGGCGGAGCAACTACTTCACTCATCACACAAACGCTGCGTAACCGTCTCGTTCGAGTTCATCTGCAAGCTCGGGCCCACCCGTGTTTACGATGCGGCCGTCAACCAAAATGTGCACTACATCGGGCTTCAACTCTTCCAACAGCCTTACATAGTGCGTGATCACCAATACGCCAAGGTTGTCTTCTTTCGTGGCGTCTTCCACACGACGCGCACAATCACGCAACGCATCAATGTCGAGCCCGGAATCGAGCTCATCAAGAATCGCGATCTTGGGCTTCAACATGGCCAGCTGAAGAGTCTCATTACGCTTTTTTTCGCCACCTGACAAGTCAACGTTCACAGCACGTGCCACAAGCGAGTCATCAAAGGAAATGCGCTTTGCCTCAACGGCAATACGTGACGCCATGTCATCTGTCGACCTGCCACGTGCAGTTAAAGCTTCGGTCAAAACGGCATCAAGATGCACACCAGGAACTTCAGTCGGGTACTGCATCACAAGATGAAGTCCCGCGACCGCACGTTGCCATGTGGGAAGCGACAACATGTCTTGTCCATCCAAAGTCACAGTGCCCTCGAGCACTTCGTACCCTGGCTTTCCCATGATGACAGCGGACAACGTCGACTTGCCAGCGCCGTTAGGACCCATTACTGCGTGTACCTGACCAGATTCAATGGTGAGATTGATTCCTTTCAGAATCTCTTTGCCGGCAATGCCTGCACGCAAATTACGAATTTCTAATGTGCTCATTTCACTGCCTTCACGTCGATCATCACTTGACCGTCTTTCACAAACGCTGTGTAGACGGGTACGGGCTGTGTGGCGGGCAAAGTAGACGGTACGCCTGTTTCCAGACTGAAGTTGCTGCTATGACGCGGACACTCCAATTCTTTTGTGTCGCACCACACTTCCCCGTCTGATAGCGAGACGTTCGCATGGCTGCATTTGTCATACAGCGCGTACACGTCGTCGTCGATGCGTACTAGAGCAACGTCAATGCCATTCACCACTACTTTTCTTGCACTACCCGATTCGATATCTGCCAGAGCACACACTGCAACAGCACTCATTTCACAACCTCAGCATTCAGTTTCTTAGATACAGCGGCACGTAAATCGTCAACGTTTGCGATCTTCGGCAAACGATCAATGACTTCATCAAAGAATCCGATAACCACTAATCGCTCGGCAATGTCAGAAGGAATGCCGCGACTCTCTAAGTAAAACTTCTGATCTGCGTCAATTGATCCCACAGTGCTCGCATGGCTGCACTTCACGTCATTGGTTTCAATCTCTAAGTTGGGCACACTTTCGGCCCATGCACCTTCACTCAATGTGAGGTTGCGATTGGTTTGAAATGCCTGCGAACCAGAAGCCTTCTCACCAATGCGAATAAGCCCGGTGTATACGCTGCGAGCCACATCACGGACAGCACCCTTGAAAAGCAGATCGCTATATGTTCGCGGAGCAATGTGATGTTGCAGAGTGCGGAAGTCATGCATCTGAGCGCCACCCGTGAAATACAACGCCGTCTGGTGCGAGTTTGCACCCTGTTCTACCAACCGAGATTCAGAACGAACTCGCGCATAGTCTCCGCCGAGTGCCACTGTGAATAGTCGCGTAGTGGAATCGCGATAACCAACTGCCTGCTGATGAGCAATCTGCCAAGTGTTAACACCCAGTTGATTGATCGCTACATAAGTAACACGAGCACTTTTCCCTGCACGCACCTCAAGCACAGGGCACACAAGCGATGTAATCGAGTCCGCAGAGGTGAAACGCTCAATAACCGTTACTTCGCTATTTTCCTCGGCGTCAATGACAAGACGTGGATATGCAACTATTCCATCTGTATCAACTGTGTGCAGAAGCTCAATGGGTGTTTCAAGTGCTTTCCCTGCTGGGATTCGAAGTGACACTACATCGCGACCGTGTTCCAAATTGAGGTCCGCAAAGACATCGGGAGATGTATCGATGGCGACACCAGTAACAGGAGAAGCAGTTCGGTATTCATCAACACCGATTGTCTCAGTACGTACAGATCCAATTGCATACTTGCTTAGGTCTAGTTCTTCAATTCGGCTGTAACGCCAAATTTCTTCTTCTGATGATGGAAGTGTGGGGGTGATACTCACTTGTTACTCAACTCACTTGATCGGGTGATTATTTCTTACGTTTGTTTTTCTTGCGTTTCCACCAGCGATTCTTGTCACTGGGGTCCTCGAACAAAATGTCTCGCCCTACGGAATTCACGATTTCTTCTGCCGCTTCAAGAATCGCTGCGGCAGATCCATCGTCTAGACCGGGAACTTCGTCTGGCGTGGGTGGCAATACGGATGCTCCATGCACCCACCCGACATCTGCGAGTCGGCGTTCGTACTTTGGACAATCATCAGGACAACGCCACGGTGCCTCGGGAGCTAAATCGAGATTGCACTTGCGCACTGCATCGCCGTTGGCGTATGTGCGACTTTCAAAATGTTTGCACTCAGTTCGCATAGGCATGGCTACACCGAGGGACTAATCAGCCCACAGATCCTTCCATCTGCAACTCAATAAGACGGCTCCATTCAACGGCGTATTCCATTGGCAGAGTGCGTGTTACTGGCTCAATGAAGCCGTTCACAACCATGCTCATTGCTTGTTCTTGCGACAGACCACGGCTCATCAAATAAAAGAGCTGCTCATCAGCAATCTTTGACACGGTTGCTTCGTGACCAATCTCTGCGTCGCGCTCGCCCACTTCGATGTACGGGAATGTGCGACTCTCGCTGTGTTCATCAAGAATCAACGCGTCACATTGCACGTGACTCTTACATCCGTAGGCACCTTCATCGACTCGTACCAGTCCGCGATACGTGGTGATACCACCGTCTTTGCTGATTGATTTCGAGACAATTTTTGAACTGGTTTCAGGCGCTGCGTGCACCATCTTTGCGCCAGCATCTTGATGCTGACCTGCTCCTGCGTACGCAACTGACAACACTTCGCCAGTTGCCTTCGGGCCAACTAAGTACACGCTTGGATACTTCATGGTCAACTTCGATCCGATGTTGCCATCGATCCATTCCATGTGTCCCTCGGCTTCAACACGCGCGCGCTTGGTGACCAAGTTGTAGACGTTTGGTGACCAGTTCTGAATGGTGGTGTATGTGACGTGAGCAGATGGCTTCACCACAATTTCCACCACAGCACTATGCAAAGAATCACTGGTGTACACAGGTGCCGAACAACCTTCGATGTAGTGCACTTTTGAGCCTTCGTCAGCGATGATCAAGGTGCGCTCGAATTGTCCAGCGTTTTCAGAGTTAATGCGGAAATACGCTTGCAACGGCATGTCACACTCGACACCTGGTGGTATGTAAATGAATGATCCACCCGACCACACAGCGGTGTTTAACGCTGAGAATTTGTTATCACCAGGAGGAATAACTGTTCCAAAATACTTTTTGACGAGGTCCGGGTACTCGCGCAGCGCAGTGTCCATGTCGCAAAACAAAATTCCTTGTGCTTCAAGATCTTCGCGGTTGCGGTGAAATACCACTTCTGACTCGTATTGAGCGGTAACGCCAGCCAAGTACTTACGTTCTGCTTCAGGAATACCCAACTTCTCGTAAGTGAGTTTCATTTGTTCGGGAAGGTCATCCCATTCATCTACCTGGTCGGTCGCAGGCTTTAGGTAGTAATAAATGTCTTGGAAATCAAGATCGGGCATGTTTACCGAGAACCAAGGTGCCATCGGCTTTCGATCAAAGGTGTTCAAGCTGCGCAGACGAAGGTCACGCATCCACTTTGGTTCACCCTTCCACCACGAAATCTGGTCGACAACGCGGTCACTGAGACCCTTTTCCGGGGTGAATGCGTATTCCACCTCGTCACTCCAGCCCAAGTTGTACTTGCTGAGATCCAAGTCGAAAGATGTCACGACGGTTGCCTCTTTTTGTGTATAGATGCGATGCATCTTGTTTTTGTGTATAGATGCGATGCATCTTGTTGCATTTTCGGCAGATAGCCCCCAAGGGGATTTCCACTACCGCCATAGTAACAATTCGAAAACCCAAACACCACAGGCGATTTCTGAATTTGAGCCCCACTCTGGTCACATCGCCTGAGAGCACCGACCGATAGCGTGAGCCGACTTATGGAACGCTTCGGTCTCGTCGGATTGCCTAACGCAGGAAAATCCTCTTTGTACAACGCACTCACGGGCGGAGGCGCGCTTGCTGCTCCATACGCGTTCGCCACCAAGGATCCAAACATCGGGGTCGCCAAGGTTCCTGACTCCCGCCTTGATGCGCTTGCCGAAATGTCACACTCAAAAAATGTGGTTCACGCATCTGTGCAGGTGGTTGACATCGGTGGCCTCGTGGAAGGTGCGAGCAAGGGTGAAGGCTTGGGAAACAAATTCCTCGCAAACATTCGTGAAGTAGACGCCATCGTGTTTGTTTTGCGCGCGTTCTCAGATCCCGATGTGCCAGGACCAGACGATCCTCTCGAACACTTACGTGTTGTCGAATTAGAACTTGCACTCGCCGACTTGGAAACAGTCGAGTCGCGATTGCAGAAAGTACAAAAAGCTGCGCGTGTCGATAAAAACGTCGCTGAAGAAGCTGAAATTTTGCAACGTGCATACGATGCATTAAGTGAAGGGTTGCCGCTGTATCGCGCGGGACTCACTTCCGATGAACGCGACATGCTTGCGCCGCATTTTCTTCTCACCAATCGTCGGGTGCTTGCAGTTGTAAATGTGGGCGAGAATGAACTAGATAAAATTCCTGCAATGGAAGACCGAGTACGAAGCGAACTTGCTCCCCCGGGCTCTCCTCAAGAACACGATGTTGAAGTGTTGGGGATGAGTGTCCAAATAGAGGCAGAAGCTGCACAACTACCTGATGAAGACCGCGCCGAGATGTTAGAAGCGCTCGGGTTGGGCGAAGGTGCTCTCACCAAGATGGTGCGCTCTGCCTATCACCTCCTCGGTCTGCGTACGTATTTCACCACCGGCGACAAAGAGACACGTGCGTGGACATTTCACGCGGGCGACAAGGCACCGGTGTGTGCAGGAAAGATTCACTCAGACATCCAGCGCGGGTTCATTCGCGCCGAGGTCATCCACTGGGATGAGTTGCTGGAAATTGGGTCGTGGAATAAAGCAAAAGAATTGGGCAAGATCCGAGCAGAAGGCAAGGAATATGAGTTCGTCGACGGCGACGTCACTGAGTTCCGATTTAACGTATAGATAGTCTCGCCCACCCGATCTCTGTATCCGGTTACACATTCCATGCACATGAACACCTCTTCAGATCCCGCGCCAATTTGGCTAGTGAGCAATGGTCACGTGCTGTGCTCGGCTCAACTTGCATCACGACGCAAACACAAACGCAAAGGATTGCGTGGGACTGACGACTCTCACGAACCCATCGTCATTGAGAAATGTCGATGGATCCACAGCATTGGCATGTCATACTCGCTTGATGTTGCATTCCTTGATGCAAATAACAGTGTTATTGCAATACATCGTGTTGCGCCGTGGCGTATCGATCGCCCCGTAAAAGACGCAGTACGCATTATTGAAGCTCAGGCAGGATCTTTCGAACGATGGCCACTTCGCACCGGAGATATTGTGGAAGTGCGACGTGTCTCTCAATAATGATCGCACCGCACCCGGTTTGTGGTTAGTCGCAACACCTATCGGCAACCTTGGTGACATCACGACTCGCGCAACTGATGTCTTGCGTGCCGCTTCAATCATTTGCTGTGAAGACACTCGGCGTACGGGTCGTTTGTTAACACTTCTTGGCATCGATCGCGCACAGTCACACACTCGACTTCTCATCACAAACGAACACACCGAGTATGACGTGGTTCCAGATGTGCTTGAGGCACTGAGTCAAAATGAAGTTGTCGCCATTGTCACTGATGCAGGAACTCCAGGGATCAGCGATCCGGGAGCGTTACTAGTGCGGGCTGCAATTGATAACGATTTTCCAGTCTGGTCTGCCCCGGGTGCAACGGCGTTTGTATCAGCGGTGATTGTCAGTGGACTCCCCACGTCGCGGATCGCGTTTGACGGGTTTCTTCCACGTAGCGGGTCTGAACGCGCCCAACATCTTTCCCAGATTGCCAACGACACACGCACAGTGGTGCTCTACGAGGCGCCTCATCGGCTCGTACGCACAATTGACGATCTCATTACAACGTGTGGAAGCGATCGTTGCATTTCTTTGTCCCGCGAAATCACCAAGATGCACGAAGAAACGTGGCGCGGCACACTGAGTGAAGCAAAAGGCATGCTCGCAGTACAAGAACCACGTGGTGAATACGTCATTGTGATCGCACCATTTGAAGAATCATTTACCGACATTTCTGATGATCACATTGCAGAAGCAATTAAAGAATCGATCGCTCGGGGCAAAAGTAAAAAATCGGCAGTCGATGAAGTGTCACAACAACTAGGAATTGCACGTAATCGCGTATATCGAATTTCGTTGCAGTAAAAACTGTTTCGTAATGTGAATAATATTCCAGTTATTCACATTCGTGGTTGAAGTGCAATCTGTCGACTTGTTGCTACACAGACACCGCCCGAATCCCACATCACACCGTCTTCTTCCAACATTCCGGCCTGAATGACGTCGGATGTAAATGAACACAACAAGGGTCCTGGTGCTGGTCGGGCAAACACGTGCACGGTGAGCTCCACCGTTGGCACCCAACCAGTTTCTCCGTCGACATTAAAAATGGGGGGCGGCAGTGAATCAGATGCAAGCAACAACGACACAGTGTCATGTGGTCGGTCATCTGCAAACTTCACCCAGCCCCGCATCGTTCCATTGCCAGACGGAGTACCAATTGCAAATCCCACATCGTCTGGGTGAAGTCGCACCGGCACCTTGTCCATGATTGCTGGCGCTCCATCACCTGAATCTCGTCGTGGACACTCGTCATATGGCGGCATGTCGGGCTGCACACGTTCACGTCGAGGCGCAAGAGGATCTGTATCCACATCTCCGAATGTGCCGATAACGCGCATGATGTCTTTGCCATCACGTTGCAATGCAGCTTGAACAGTTGCAAAGCGTCGTCCCTGTTTCACCACCTGCACAGTGGTTGTTGCATCTCCGACAAGACCTGGCGATAAATAGTGCGCGGTGATGGTGATTGGGTCACGACGACCAGATTCGGCTTTCATTGCCTCTGCAACTAAGGCGAGCAAATAGCCGCCATTTGCATTACCGACAATGTCCCAGCCACGTCGTATTGCCGTGTCATAGACGCCATCACCAAGTGGTCGCACGGTTATCGCAGAGTCGAAGTCAAATGGCATTCGAAATACTGTACGAACTAGCCCTTCTCCACTTGTTACTCAAATAGCCGCGTGTTACTCAAATACATGGCTGCTACAAACACAGTGCCCACATTCAAACGCCGTGGAACCAGCAATACCGCCTAGCCTGTACCAAGTGAGCCGGTATTACCTGACGACACCCATTTATTACGTCAATGCACGCCCCCATCTCGGCCACGCATACACCACGATTGTCGCAGACACGCTTGCGCGCTGGCATCGCCTCCTCGGTGATGATGTGCACTTTCTTACCGGAACCGACGAACACGGTCTCAAGATTCAACAAGCCGCTGACGCTGAAGGCGTCGACCCGCAGGCCTTTGCCGACCATATCGCACCGCTTTTTTCTGATGCGTGGACAAAATTAAACATCAGCAACGACGACTTCATTCGCACCACCGAAACTCGCCACAAGGTAGGCGTACAGAAATTGCTCCAGGCCTGTTACGACGCCGGCGACATCGAACTCGATACATACAGCGGTCTGTATTGCGTGGCGTGCGAGGCCTACTACGTCGAAGACGATCTCGACGGCGACAACTGCCCCATTCACAAAAAGCCCGTCGAACACGTACAAGAGGAGAACTACTTTTTTCGTTTGTCACGCTTTGAAGACCGGTTGTTGAAGTGGTACTCAGATCATCCGAATGCGATCGTTCCCGACCATCGCACCAATGAAGTATTGGGTTTTATCAAACAGGGACTGCATGATTTTTCGGTCAGTCGTAAAACATTGAAATGGGGAATTCCTCTTCCCTTTGATGAATCCCATGTTGCGTATGTCTGGTTTGATGCATTGGCTAACTACATCACCGCGATTGGATACGGCACTGACGACGACAACTTTGCGCAATGGTGGCCGGTGAATCACCACCTCATTGGTAAAGACATCATTCGTTTTCACTGTGTGTATTGGCCAGCAATGCTGATGTCAGCAGGTCTTGAACCGCCACAGGGCTGGGCAGTTGGCGGATGGCTCCTTGTTGGCGGGGAGAAAATGAGCAAATCAACGGGCAACGTTGTGAATCCATTAGATCTTGTTGATGAATTTGGTGTTGATGGTTTTCGTTACTACGTGTTATCCGACACCACGTACGGAAGTGACGGCGACTTCACATACGAGGGCCTTGTTGCGCGTTACAACTCTGATCTTGCGAACAACTTGGGCAACCTCGCTGCCCGCGTTGCAACGGTGGTCACAAAAAAATGTGGTGGTCTTGGTACCGCTCCAAATGTAAACAGTGAATTAGCCACACACGCAAAAGAAGCAGTGAAAGAAACCATCAAACAGTGGGAACATGTCGCACCAAGTCGCGCGCTAGAGGCAACGTGGTCACTCATTCGCGCAACGAATGCGTACTTGGAAACACATGAGCCCTGGAAGGCAGAACCTGGCGAACACGTCGACTCAGTGATGGGTGATGCGCTTGAAGCTCTTCGTATTGTCACATTGCTGGCATACCCCGCCATGCCCGACACCGCTCGTGAGATTTGGCGTCGCATTGGTATGACATCGTCAATCGAGAACCAACGAATTCCTCGCGATGTTGAATGGGGCCAGTATCTACCCGGCTCGCCCGTGGAAAAAGGCGACCCGCTCTTTCCACGTCGTAGCGCCACATAAAATCATTAGCGCCATGTCACTAAACAACATTCGATGGATCGATACTCACGCGCACATTCACGACGAAAAGATGGCGAAACCCCCAGCGGATTCGCTGCAATCTGCCCGCGATCACGGGGTGGAAGCATTCGTTGTCATTGGAACTGATGCTGCGACGAGCACAGCAGCCATCAACGTTGCATCAACCAATGATGACGTGTGGGCCACAGTTGGCCTACATCCTCATGATGCAATCAATGGTGTTGAATCCATCATCTCGCTTATCGACTCTCCACGTGTCGTCGCGATTGGCGAATGCGGTCTTGACTATTACTACGAGCACTCGCCACGTGATATACAGCGGCGAGCATTTGAAGAACAGATAGCACTTGCCAAACAGCACGACCTCACTCTCGTTGTTCACACTCGCGATGCATGGAATGACACCATCGACGTTTTTGATTCTGTGGGAATGCCCGAGAACACCATCATCCACTGCTTCACTGGTGGCCCCAACGAAGCGCGTGAATGTCTTGATCGCGGTGCGTATCTGTCATTCAGTGGCATCGTCACATTCAAAAATGCTGTCGACGTTCAAGAAGCCGCAAAGCTGTGCCCCCTCGATCGACTGCTCGTTGAAACCGACAGCCCATTTCTTGCACCTGTGCCACATCGAGGCAGACCAAATGAGCCAGCGCATGTTGTCATCGTCGGAACTGCCATTGCAGATCTCAAAGGAGTTGCTGTCCCAGATGTAGCAGCTGCAACAACAGCGAATGCTCGGCGGGCATTCCCTCGTTTAGGTTGAAGCAATGAACCTCTCGCGCATCGACCGCAACAGGATCACGGCCGTTACCATTGTGACGATCGTTGCGGTTCCCTTGCTATGGATTGCAAGTGCGGGTTCACAATCAGGCACCGAGACCACGGTCGATACGGCAGCGGTAGTCACTACGACAACTCTCGAACTGGGGCTTGCAACAGATATCACAGCTGATTCTCCTGTGAATCTCGACGGGCCGAGCATTGAAAGTCCGACAGGAACCGGACAAATCGCATACCCCGCCGACAACAATGGTCAAATGCGTCGTGGTATCGCCACCTATAAACGTTTTCCCGATGTAGTGAAAACTGGATGTGCAACAAACTTGGCGCCTCTCGGTGCAATTATCACCGTACGCAATCTCAACAATGGACGAAAAGTTGAATGCACAAACTTAAATATCGGATACGTGCCCCCAAATGTCGATCTTGTGCTACACACAGAGCTGTTTGAAGATGTCGCTGAGTTGAAAGAAGCCCCACTACCTGTCGAGTTGACCTGGTGACGCTTTCGCGAACACATGCATTAGCCCAAATGGGCGCTTCGGGGCTCACACCAAAGAGATCCCTTGGTCAGAATTTCGTTGTCGACCCAAACACTGTTCGGCGCATTGCACGTATCGCAGGAGTTGGCCCAGGAGACAGTGTCATTGAGATTGGTGCAGGTCTTGGCTCATTAACGCGCGCACTAGCTGAAACCGGTGCGCGCATTATCGCTATTGAAGTAGACGACAGCATTATTCCGTTACTAAATGAAAACATTTCAGAGTGTGAGAACGTCACTGTTATTCACGCGGATGCAATGACAGTGAACTGGAATGAACTACTCCAAAGTCACGGTGACCCAAACACCAAGTGGCATCTCGTTGCCAATCTTCCGTACAACGTTGCAACGCCATTAGTCGCCGACATTTTGGATGATGTTCCCGCCATCTCTCACATGCTTGTAATGGTGCAAAAAGAAGTTGGCGAACGCATGGCTGCATCGCCATCAACATCTGCCTACGGCGCTGTCAGTGTCAAGATCGCATTTTGGGGTGTAGCCACAATTGAAGGCGTCGTTCCACCCACAGTCTTTATGCCTCGACCAAATGTCGATTCAGCACTTGTGTCAATCACGCGCCACGCAGAATCACTTGCAACTGACGTGGTGCCAAACGACCTATTTCGTCTCGTGCAAGCGGGGTTTGGCAAGCGCCGCAAAATGTTGCGCAGCTCTCTCAAAGGTGCTGTGACACCTGAACAATTCGAGCGCGCAAATATTCAACCAACTGCACGAGCAGAAGAATTAGATGTTCATGCTTGGATTCGACTGACGCGCGAGGTTCACCAGTGATGAGTTTTCAAATTGAGGCTCCCGCAAAGTTGACGCTGTCTCTTCGAATCACAGGTGTACGAGACGATGGATTTCATCTGATCGACGCGGAGATGGTCTCGCTACATCTATGCGACATCATCACTGTCACCCCATCTGACACTTCCTCACTCACGATCACAGGACCACACGCAGCGGGCATCTCGACAGGCCCCGACAACTTGGTGATGCGCGCTCTCTCTCTTGCGTCTCGAACGGCACAAGTGGAGATCGAAAAAAACATTCCTGCTGGTGGTGGTCTCGGTGGCGGTTCCACAGATGCGGCTGCAATTTTGCGTTGGGCCAAGTTCAATGACCTTGCCCGCGCTGCCACTATTGGCGCCGACATTCCGTTTTGCATGGTTGGCGGACGAGCACAAGTCGCTGGTATCGGGGAAACGATCACGGCGTTGCCGCATCAACATCGTGACATCACGTTGATCATTCCGCCCATCCATGTTTCAACGCCAGCGGTGTATCGCAAGTGGGACGAGATGGGCGGTCCACGCGGAGAATCGGGCAATGATCTCGAACCTGCTGCCCTCGAAGTCGAGCCTCAACTGGGAAAATGGAAGCAGATCATCACCACGACATGTGGCCAGACACCGATTCTCGCCGGCTCTGGCGCGACATGGTTCGTCGCAGGTCATCAACAGAGTCTGATTACAGAAACTGCTGAAAACACGCTGAAAAACGCCACTGTTGTGTTCACATCAACTCGAGAAGATGCGGGCTCTATTTCGGTTGAGCCGTAACCGCATCTCTACTTGCGACGCTGATGACGCGTGCGACGGAGCATCTTTTTGTGCTTCTTCTTCCGCATGCGCTTGCGACGCTTTTTGACCAACGAACCCATAAGACAGAAGAACCTATCGTCATGGGAGCAAAATTGCGAAAACGAGATATCGTGTGGCAGACGCTCCGGGGTCGTTCAATTGGCAGGACAGCGGGTTTTGGTCCCGTTAATAGGGGTTCGAGTCCTCTCCCCGGAACCACATGATTGGTAGACATACTCCATGCACGTGAACGCAATTGTCCTTGCCGCAGGCGAAGGAACCCGGATGCGTTCCACACGACCTAAGCCACTTCATCGTATTTGTGGTCGCTCAATGGTTATGCATGTCATACACGCACTTGAAGGCCTCACATTGCAACAAACAGTTGTGGTCGTGGGCCATGGTGCTGAACGCGTCACAAAAAGCGTGCAAGAAGAAGCACCCACGTGGGCCGCAGTGACATTCACCGAACAACTCGTGCAACGTGGAACCGGAGATGCCGCAATGGTCGGACTTCGCGCATGCGGAGAAGAACGACTCGATGACGCATCAACAGTTCTTATCCTTCCGGGTGACACGCCTCTGATCCGTGCCGAGACCATTCGCCAATTAGTGAATCTTCATGAATCATCGGGCAACGCTGCCACTGTGTTGTCCACCCATGTTGCAGACCCCACGGGCTACGGACGAATCCTTCACGCCAAAGATGGGCGTGTTACGCGCATCGTCGAACACAAAGATGCAAGTGACGACGAGCAAATGATCACTGAGATCAACACTGGTATTTACGCAATTCGACGTGACGTGCTCGGGCCAGCACTACGGCGCATCGGCAATAACAATTCCCAAGCCGAGTACTACCTCACAGATGTCATCGAAGTTCTCGCTGAAATGGGCCACACTGTTCAATCACTTGAAGCGCCATACAGTGAAACTGCAGGCGTCAACGACAGGTTGCAATTGGCTCTTGCAGAACGTGAACTACGCGCCCGCGTCAACCAGCAGTGGTTGCTCTCTGGTGTCACAATGCTCGATCCCGCCCAGGCATTCATCGATGTGACGGTTCGCATCGGACAAGATGTCACGCTGTTTCCTGGGGTCATTCTCCAAGGAGACACTGTGATTGGTGATAGCTGTGAGATTGGTCCGGGTTGTCACATTGTCGACTCAGTCGTGGGAGATCGTGCCACCATTCACTCGTCTCGGGTGGAAGATGCTGAGATTGGGGCCGACGCAGTTGTCGGACCTTTTGCATCTCTTGAGCCTGGAGCGTCTGTCGCCAATGGCCAGAGAACCGGCGCGTTCTACACTGGACGCTCATGAGCAAAGCGTCAATGGAGAAGGTCACAACAAAGCGACTCTCCCTTTTTTCAGGACGCACTCACCCACAGTTAGCAAAAGAAGTTGCCGACCACCTCGGAATAGAACTTGGTGACGCAAACCTTGTCGAGTTTGCTAACGGAGAAATTCGTCCGCGCTTCGCCGACAGCATTCGTGGTGGCGATGTGTTTGTCATGCAAACACATCATGGCTTCAACGGTCAGTCAATTAATGACTCGATCATGGAACAACTCATCATGATCGACGCTGCACACCGTGCATCTGCAAAACGCATTACGGCGGTGTGTCCGTTTTATGGATACGCACGCCAAGACCGTAAAGCCGAAGGACGCGAACCGATCACTGCTCGCCTCATTGCCGACATGTTCAAAGCGGCCGGCGCAACGCGCATGGTCTCGATCGACTTGCACAGCGGACAGATTCAGGGGTTTTTCGATGGTCCGGTTGATCACCTCACCGCTCTTCCCGTTCTTGAAGAGTACGTGCGCCAACACACCACCAATGACATTGTGATCGTGTCGCCAGATGCTGGCCGAGTCAAAGTTGCCGAACGATTTGCACAGCACCTTGCTGACCGCAATGCCGACGTTGCATTTATTAATAAGCGTCGACCGAAAGGCACGGCAAACGTTGCTGAGGCAAAAGAAGTGATCGGTGACGTTGAAGGTCGTCTCTGTATCATCACCGACGACATGATCGATACAGGTGGAACCATGGTCTCTGCGGCTGAGTTGCTCCTCCAACGTGGCGCCAAAGAAGTGTGGGCAATGGCAACCCATGGCGTGTTGTCTGGGCCCGCGATTGAACGACTCAATAATTCGCCGTTCACGCGCATCGTTTTGACCAACACGTTGCCGCTGACTGCGGCCCAAAAAATTGACCGCATCGAGGTTCTCTCGGTCGCCAAAATTATTGCCGATGCCTTGTCAGCGGTGTTTGACGAAACCAGCGTCAGTGAGTTGTTTGGCGGAGAAAACCAGTCCTAAAGCCCTACCTCATGGCCAAATGTATTGGCGGGCAATCACCAAAAAGTCTCTGGTGGGAGATACGAACTTGTCCCCCTAGACTCGAAAGCCGTGTCCAGCACCGCTTCTCTTTCTGTCTCTTTAGGCCGCGCCACCGGTAGCGGCGCGTCGCGTCGTCTTCGCGCACAGGACCACATTCCAGCTGTCTTGTACGGCCATGGAATGGAACCTGTCACTGTTTCTGTTGCACGGCGAGATCTTCGCGTTGCACTCTCTGGACCTGCTGGTGTGAACACCATCTTGACCCTCGACGTTGCAGGCAAGAGCTACCCCGCCATCGTGAAAGAGTTGCAACGTCATCCAGTGCGTCGCACCGTCAGCCACGTCGACTTCTTACAGATTGACCTCTCAGAGGAAATCACTGTGTCAGTTCCTGTTCGCCTCGAAGGAACAGCAAAGGCAGTTGTTGCAAACGGCGGACTCGTCGACCCAGCCGTTGACAGCATTGAGTTGCGTTGTACGCCTGCAAACATGCCAAACGAAATTGTTATTGACATCACCGATATGACGGTTGAAACGGTGATTCACTTGAAAGACGTTGCGTTGCCGGCAGGAACCACCGCAGTTGGTGACCCCGATCTTCTTATTGTTACCGTCCTCACCTTGCGTCAGGACACTGCAGCACCTGCTGGCGAAGGCGAAGCCGCAACCGCAGCCGGAGCCGAAGAGGCACCTGCAGCATCTGACGAATCCGCAAGCTGACGCTCCATTAGCGTCGTGCGGTGATGGCGTTTCGTCGCAACTCTTCTTCCGCGTCGGCTCAAGAGTCGCATCGTGACATGCAACGAATCATTGTTGTTGGTCTTGGTAATCCTGGGAAAAAGTACGAGCGAACTCGCCACAATGTTGGACAGGAAGCAATCGATGTTCTTGCCGCCCGTCATAACGTGTCATTAAAAATTGGACGAGACAAAGCGCTTGTTGCAGAGTGTCGCATCAAAGAGGTGTCAGTCGTTCTTGCCGTGCCCACTACATACATGAATGATTCAGGTGAAGCAGTTGGCCCGCTTGCACGCCGATACAAAGTGTCAGACCCATCTCGCATCATTGTTCTGCACGATGAATTAGACCTAGAACCGGGAATTGTGAAAATAAAAGTCGGTGGTGGGCTTGCCGGACACAATGGATTACGTTCCATTTCACAACATTTGAAAACAGATGACTACGTGCGTGTACGCATTGGCGTAGGAAAGCCGCAGTCAAAAGAACACGGTGCCGACCACGTGCTTGCAAAAGTAAGCACTTCTGATCGACAAGTGCTTGTTGAAGCAATTGAATTAGCTGCCACCGCCGTGGAAGAGATTTTGTCAGTTGGTATCTCTGACGCGATGCTGCGTATTCATTCGCAACAAAAACCGTAGGTGCGAATATGACTACGTCACCTGTTGCGCCGTTGCCTGATGTCGCCACTGCGCCACTACTTGATGTCGCCGTTGCGTTGAGCGCTGACAGTGCGTTTGCTCGCATTGCTGGCAAACACAATGCGGTTGTAGCTATACCCGAGATTGCGCGCGCTGTGGCAGTGAGCGCCTTGGCTCATGTTCAAGAGCGACGACCAATCATCATCGCCACGCCTACCGGCACGGTTGCTCAACAATTATTTGATGATCTCTCAAGTTTTTTCGATGCCCGTGAAATTGCGTTTTTCCCAGCGTGGGAAACACTCCCATTTGAAAGAGTGAGCCCCGGCATTGAGACAATGAGCCGTCGCGTTGAGACCATGTGGCGTCTCATCAACGATGATCATGCGCCACAGATAGTAGTAACCCCAGTGCGCGCACTGTCGCAGAAACTCTCACCATCACTTCACTCATTCACTCCGATCTCTATTTCTGTCTCGTCGGCAATCGACATCGAAAAAATCACGCAACAACTTGCCGCGTTCGGGTATCGACGCGAAACAATTGTTGAACATCGTGGTGAATTTGCTCGACGCGGATCGATTATCGATGTATTCCCTGGCAATGCCGATGAGCCCATACGTATCGACATGTGGGGTGATGAAGTAGATCGCCTCACTACATTCAATATTGACGACCAACGCAGTACAACTGAATTATCTGATGTCACTGTCTTTCCCGTGCGCGAGGTATTGATAGACGAAAGAATTCAACACCGAGCTCGAGCGCTGATTGAAAGTGAACCATGGGGGCGCGAGCAATGGGAACGTCTCGCAGAGGGTCAATTATTTGATGGCATGGAGAGTTGGCTCCCCTGGCTCGTCGAAAAAGATGACCTGTTAACCGATGTGTTGCCAAAAGACGCATTGCTTATATTCGTGGAACCTCGACGCATGATGGATCGTGCACGCGACATCTTGGCCGAAGAAGATGACCTTGCTCGTGCTCTTGCAACGACGTGGGCGCGTGATCAATCCGTAGAGTTTCCACGTCTGCACACCGAACCGGAACGATTGTTGAGCGATGCCTCGTCAATTACCACTGTGTCGATTACCTCAACAGCCGACAACGATGCCGCTCCCGCTGTTGCTGCGAGCAGTTGGGGGCCAATGGTCTCTGACCCTGATGCGCTCACGCGAAATGTTTCGCAACTTCTGGCAGACGATTGGAGTGTTCTCGTTACCGCAGAAACTCCCGAAGCGCTTTCTCGTATTACATCTCTTTTCAGCGATCGTGGACTTGATATTCCCATTGTTGACACTTCCGGGCTTTCTCCCCTGCCACCGGACAGCTCTCACACATTGAGTCGCCCCGGAGCACGCGCAACGATTGCGCCACTCGCTCACGGCATGTCACTTCCAAGTGCCAAAGTCGCAATTGTTACTGAAGGTGACATCAGCGGACGTCGTCGGACTCGATCATTTAGACGTCGCAGCTCGCGGTCATCAGCAGCTCTCTTTGAAAATCTTCAACCGGGCAACTTCATCGTTCACGCTCATCACGGAGTAGGCCTATATGAGGGGATGGTGAAACGTTCAATTGGTGGAGTTGAGCGTGATTACTTATTGCTCTCATACAAAGGTGGCGACAAGCTGTATGTGCCCACCGATCAAATTGACACGGTCCGTCAATACATCGGTGGTGAAACCCCCACGTTGCATCGACTCGGCGGAAGCGATTTCGCCCGCACTAAATCGCGAGTGCGTTCTGCTGTTCGTGAAGTTGCCCAAGAACTCGTCGTGCTGTATCAAAAACGTGTGAATGTGAAAGGTCACGTGTTTGCACCTGACACGCCGTGGCAGCAGGAAATGGAACAGCGGTTTCCATTTATTGAAACTGCTGATCAACTTCGCGCAATACGAGACATCAAACATGACATGGAACAAGAAGTACCGATGGATCGTTTGTTGTGTGGAGATGTGGGATTTGGAAAAACAGAAGTTGCGATTCGATCCGCCTTCAAAGCAATCCAAGAGGGAAAGCAAGTGGCTGTACTTGTGCCCACAACACTGCTCGCCACTCAACATGGCAACACTTTCACAGATCGATTTGCCGGTTATCCCATACGGGTTGAAGTGCTGTCTCGCTTTCTGACTGCAAGTGAGGCGAAGAAAGTAATCGCCGGTATTACAAGTGGAGAGGTTGATTGCGTTATTGGTACGCATCGACTGTTACAAGACAATGTCAAATTCAAAGATCTAGGTCTACTGATTGTCGATGAAGAGCAACGATTCGGTGTGCAACACAAAGAAGCAATGAAACGTATGCGCACCAACGTGGATGTCCTCACAATGTCTGCGACTCCTATTCCGCGCACACTGGAGATGAGCCTTGTCGGCATTCGTGACATGTCGCTGTTGCAGACTCCACCAGCAGATCGCCAGCCGATTCTCACCTACGTCGGCGAGGACAACGACAAAGTTGCCGCCGAAGCAATCCGCCGAGAACTACTCCGCGAAGGTCAAGTGTTTTGGGTACACAATCGCGTCGCTTCCATCGACGACCGCGCACAATACATTCGTGAACTGGTGCCTGAAGCTCGAGTTGCAGTGGCCCATGGTCAGATGGATGAGGCAGCACTCGAACAAGTTGTGGTCGACTTCTGGGAGCGCAACTACGACGTGTTGGTGTGCACAACCATTATCGAAAGTGGCATCGACATGCCTACGGTCAACACTCTTGTAGTTGAACGCGCCGACCTCCTTGGACTGGGACAGTTGCATCAGCTGCGCGGGCGTGTTGGCCGAAGTGACCACCGCGCATACGCCTACCTGTTTCATCCCGCCGACCAGACACTCACCGAAGAGGCATACGAACGTCTACGCACAATCGGAGAAGCAACCGAACTTGGTAGCGGTTTCAAGATCGCGATGCGTGATTTGGAAATACGTGGTGCCGGCAACTTGCTCGGTGAATCGCAAAGCGGTCATATCGCAGCTGTTGGATATGACCTGTATTGCCAAATGGTCACCGAAGCGGTCGCAGAAATGAAAGGCGAGGAATCGCAAACGCCAGAAGAAATAAAGATTGACATCCCAGTTGATGCTTTCTTGCCAGAGACATACGTCCCTACCGCCGAACTGCGGCTCGAGGCATACAGACGTCTTGGCTCCGTTACATCGCTTGCTCAAGTTGCCGACATCTCCCAGGAATGGATCGACCGATTTGGCCCGCTTCCTGAACCCGCGCAAGCGTTGTTGCACATCGGATCGTTGCGCGCTTTGTGCCACCAACATGCAATACGCGAAATAGTCAGTTCCGGTCGAGATATTCGAATTGCCCCAGTTGATCTTCGTGCAAGCCAGGAAATGACATTGCGACGTTTGGCACCCGGATACGCCCATCGCAGTGCAACACGCCAATTATCAGTGCCTGTTCCCCGCAAAGGAAACATCGTTGAACACCTTGCAATGCTGATCAACGAGCTATTTGGCACAGACGACCAGTAGTGTTTTGTCGTGATTTTTCGACGACTTGCTGTATCCGTTGTCGCCGTTATGGCACTTGCATCATGTGGGGTTGTTCCATCAGCAAAAGATGCATTCTCTGTTGGCGATGAGTCATGGTCCCGAGAAAAGTTCAATGCGTTTTTGTCGGAGCTCATCAAAGCTGAACAGATCGCCGCGTTTGGTGGAGGCGTAAGTGGCGAAGACGCGCGCGGCGTTGCCACCGTTCTCATTCGCCAAGAAGCAACCAACGTGTTTCTCGAATCTCAAGGTGAGTCGATCACTGATGCCGACCGTGCCACACTACTCGCCGACGTCACCGAGGACGACCCGTTCAACAGCTATTCCGAAACATTGCAAAATGTGTTACTCCAAATCAACGCCTCACGAAGTGCACTATCGCGAGTAAAGATGCCTTCTTCAGATGCACTGAAGTCGCTATACAACACGTTGCCTGCGCATGCTGGCGTCTTGTGCATTTCGCACCTCGTTGTAGAAACGCGCGATGAGGCTCTTCGTGGTTTGCGTCGTATTAAAAATGGTGAAGAGTTTGCAGCGGTTGCAAAAGACATGTCTATCGAACCAGCAGCGATACAAACAGGTGGGGCACTTGCAAACCCTGCAGACAATAATCCCTGCTTCACGTTGGAGGGCATTCGTCAAGAAGGTTTCGACCCGCTGTTTGTTGCCGGTGCTATGTCAGCTCGCGCTGGCATTCCAACAGGTCCTATCAAATCCTCGTTCGGTTACCACGTAATCGTGAACGCTCCTTGGAATGACGTATCCGATGCGGTCACCGTATTAGTAGAACAATCACCAGGAACCGTTTTGAATGAAGGATTCCTTGTTTCAACTGACATCGCCGTGTCGTCTTCCATTGGTACATGGAGTGCCGTCAACGGTCGACTCGAGTGATACCGCGCATCACCATTGTTGGGCTTGGACCCGGACATCCTTCTCGCGTCACGACCGAAACCCTTGATGCCATCGCATCAATTCCTCATCGCTACCTACGCACCGTCAATCACCCCAGTGCACATCTCGTAGAAGATGCATCGTCTTTCGACCATCACTACGAATCTGGGTATTCATTCGATGATGTCTACAACGCCATTGTGACTGATCTCATAGACGCGGCCCACAAATACGAACACATTCTCTACGCTGTTCCGGGTTCACCACTTGTTCTAGAGCGCACGGTTTCACTCTTGCGTGAATACAGCCGTGAATACAACAAGGTTCAACTCGATGTGTTGCCAGCGGTGTCGTTTCTCGATGAAGTGTGGCGGGCGCTGTCACTCGACCCGATTGACAACGCGATTCGATTAATCGATGGACACACTTTCGCGACCGCAGCAGCAAACGACACTGGACCCCTCGTAGTTGCTCATACCCATGCCAATTGGGTGTTGTCTGACATCAAACTTGCAGCAGATGACATCGATCCGGGTACGCCCGTCGTACTTCTTCATCATTTAGGTCTTCCCGACGAACAAATTGTGCGCACTCACTGGTCTGAGATCGATCGAATTATCGAAGCAGACCATCTCACTTCGCTATACATTCCTCACCTCGCCCAACCCATCGGACGTGAGCTTGTGGCGTTTCACGAATTTGCCCGTGTGCTTCGCGAACAGTGCCCGTGGGACAAAGAACAAACACATCAAAGCCTCGTGCGTTATCTCATTGAAGAAACATACGAAGTTGTCGATGCATTAATGAATCTCAATCCTGAAGACCCATCAACTGACGATGCACTCATCGAAGAACTCGGTGACTTGCTCTATCAAATTGAATTTCATGCAACTATCGCTGAACAAGATGGTCGATTCACTATGACCGATGTTGCGCGTAACGTTCGCGAAAAACTCACACGACGTCACCCACACATTTTCGGGCATGTTGTCGCAAACTCAAGCGGTGAGGTTGTCACCAACTGGGAAGAGATCAAAAAGGCAGAGAAGCCAGAACGAACCGGACCATTTGATGGCGTTATCGAAGGTGCGCCTGGCCTCACATATGCCCAGAAAGTCCAAAGCAAAGCCAAACGCATCGGATTTGATTGGCCCTCCATCGACGGCCCCCTCGAGAAAATCCAGGAAGAATTGCAAGAAGTGCAACGGGCAATCTCTGCGGGAAACCCCGACGAGACCTTCGCCGAGGTGGGCGATCTTTTGTTTGCGGTGGTAAACGTTGCCCGGCATCTCGACATTGACGCCGAGTCAGCCCTACGGGCAGCCACTCAAAAATTCCGTGGTCGCGTGGAGGAAGTACAAGTTCTAGCCCATCAGCAGGGTCGCGAAATCGCCAACATGACGCTGTCTGAACTTGATGAGTTGTGGAACATGGTGAAAAAAGGTTCAAGTCACTAGCGTTCAGTGCATGAGCGAAATTGTCGAAGTCACTGGTCGTGAAGTACTTGACTCAAGAGGAAACCCCACTGTCGAAGTGGAAGTGTCACTCGATAGTGGTGCAACGGGTCGCGCAATAGTTCCGTCTGGTGCTTCAACAGGAGAACACGAAGCCGTAGAGCTTCGCGATGGTGGTTCTCGTTATCTCGGTAAGGGTGTCACAAAAGCCGTCGACAACGTCAACAGCATCATTGCACCAGCAATTGTGGGCATGGACGCGACGGAACAACGCAGTGTCGACTTTGCACTCATCGACCTTGACGGCACCGAAAACAAATCACGTCTCGGCGCAAATGCCATTCTTGGTACGAGTCTTGCTGTCGCACGTGCTGTGGCTGACGAATTAGAACTCCCACTGTTTCGCAGCATCGGTGGACCAAATGCACACGTACTACCCGTACCAATGATGAACGTTATTAATGGTGGTGCGCACGCAGATAACAATGTCGATCTTCAAGAATTCATGATCATGCCAATTGGTGCGCCAAGTTTTCGCGAGGCACTGCGTTGGGGCGTTGAGACATACCACACACTGAAAAAAGTTCTGCATGATCGCGGTCTTGCAACAGCTGTCGGTGATGAAGGTGGATTTGCACCAAACCTCGAGAGCAATGAAGCAGCGATAGCAGTATTGGTTGAAGCTATTGAACGTGCTGGACACACTCCTGGTACAGACATCGCGATCGCGCTAGACCCTGCAATGAGCGAACTTTTCCGCGACGGCAAATACCACCTCAGCGGTGAGGGCAAGACTCTTAGTCGAGAAGAAATGGTTGCGTGGTGGGTTTCAATTGTTGATCGATACCCCATTGTCAGCATCGAAGACGGCATGGCAGAAGACGACTGGGATGGCTGGTCCGCGCTAACCGAAGCTCTTGGTCGTCGCATCCAATTGGTTGGCGATGACTTGTTTGTCACTAATGCTCGTCGCCTGCAAATGGGAATTGATCGAAAAGTTGGCAACAGTGTCCTCGTGAAGGTGAACCAGATCGGCTCACTATCTGAAACTCTCGACACTGTTGAGTTGGCGACGCGACATTCGTATACATCTGTGATGAGCCACCGCTCTGGAGAAACAGAAGATGCGACCATCGCTGACCTTGCAGTAGCCACTAACTGCGGACAGATCAAGACGGGTGCTCCAGCGCGTAGCGACCGTGTTGCCAAGTACAACCAGTTGCTACGTATTGAAGAATTACTGGGCGACACCGCCCGCTATCGCGGCGCGAGCGCACTAGCGCCTCTTCACTGACACGTGCTCACGCGCACCACCAACACATGTGAGATCAACATGATTACGAACGTCTGTTCGTGTGTCACGGTTTGTGGATAACTCTCAGCCACAATAGAGAGGTGCCTGCTCGCCCGATTCCCCGTACACCGCGCGAACATATGTCTCGACCCGCTATTCGCTGGGTCGTCAACGGCGTAGGACTTGTCATCATTGCCTTGTTAGGACTTTCACTTTTCGTGTTGCCACTTCGTGACTATTTCAATCAGCGCAACGCAATTGCGCAAAAGACCCAAGACTTTGAATTACTTGCAGATGCCACCGAAGCACTGCAAAACGAGGTCGATCGTCTCAAAACCCCCGCTGGTATTCGCGCTGCGGCCAGAGAGCAACTGGGTTATGTTGCACCCGGTGAAGAGCGCATGACATTTGTGCCCGCCCCGGCACTTCCCACCGATCTTCCCGACCGTTGGCCCTACACCATCGTCACCCAGATTCTTGAAGTACGAGCCACCCACAGCTCAACTGGTTCTGGCGCTCTCACCCCGTTGTCGCGCTAAATCTCCTCTTTTTCACCCTGGCGGGTTTGGGCAGTAGTCTCACGTGTACTACCAAACGACTTAATGGGGGTCACTATGGGCGGCAGCATTCTAGGCAACCGTGTACTACGCAAAGAAGATCCACGGTTTCTCACCGTTGGCGGAAAGTACGTCGACGACTTGCTTGATGAACCGTTGTTGAAAGGATCGGCGCACGTGACATACGCACGTAGCACCGTTGCTCACGCAAAAGTTTTGTCAATTGATGTTTCTGATGCAAAGAACATGCCCGGTGTTATCGCCGTGTACACCGCAGCAGATCTCGGACTTGAAGCAACACCCAACGGATTTAATCCTGCAGTAGCTCGCACAATGCTTGCTTCAACAAAGGTGCGCTACGTCGGTGAACCAATTGTTGCAATCGTGAGCGAAACTCGCGAACAAGGTGAAGATGCAGCGGAAACCGTCATTGTTGACTATGACGTACTTCCTGCGTTAATCGACATGGAAGAAGCACTCGCAAGCAGCACTTTGATTTACGAAGAAGCCGGCAGTAACGCAGTGTTTGATTCGACCGCACTTGGTGCACCAGACCTGACTGGGGATGAGTTCTTCAAAGATTGTGAAGTTGTTGTCAGCGAAAAGATCAACAACCAGCGCGTTGCTCCGTGTCCACTCGAAGTGCGTGGCAGTGCAGTCGCGTGGGTTGATGGTCGCTTGTACCAGTGGTTGTCAACACAGCACGCACAAGGTTGCCGTGACGTTCTTGCAGGTGTCAATGGTCTCGAGCCAGGACAGCTTCGCGTCATCACCCCAGACGTTGGTGGTGGTTTTGGTGCAAAGATCGGCACTTACCCAGAAGAGCAATTGCTCGGCATCTTGGCAAAGAAAGTTGGCCGTCCATTGCGCTGGCGCGAAACGCGCAGTGAATCAATGGTGGCTCTTGGTCACGGTCGTGCACAAGTTCAAACAGTCACAATCGGTGGAACCAAAGACGGAAAAGTACTCGCCTACCGCCTACACGTCTTGCAGGACTGCGGTGGATGGCTTGACTTCGGAACGATTCTTGCTCCATTCATGACCCGTCCGATGTCATCAGGTGTGTATGCGATTCCAGCAATTGAGTGTCGCACCACATCAATCGTTACGAACACAACACCAACGGTTGCATACCGTGGTGCTGGTCGTCCGGAAGCAACCGCCGCCATCGAGCGCGCGATGGACTTGTTCGCACTCAAGTTGGGCATGGACCCAGTAGAGGTGCGTCGTAAGAACCTCATTCCAAAATTTGATCAGCCACATACAACGGTGATTGGTCAGACATATGACGTGGGCGATTACGAAAAGTCACTCGACAAAGTTCTCGACGCAGCCAACTACAAGAAGTTGCGTGAAGAGCAGGCAAAGCGTCGCGCAAGTGGCGACTCCAAGCAACTTGGCATCGGCGTAAGTGTGTATGTAGAAATCACCGGCGGAGTTCCACCAATGGGAGAAGAAGCAAAAGTTGAAGTCTTGGAAGATGGTCGTGCGGTCGTCTACACCGGAACGTCTCCACACGGCCAAGGTCACGAAACAGCGTGGGCAATGCTTGCATCAGAACAAACCGGTATCCCAATGGACAAGATCGATCTTGTCTGGGGTGACACCGACCTTGTTCCTGTCGGTGGCGGAACCATGGGTTCTCGTTCACTACAGCAAGGTGGTGCAGCCGTCTATGAGATGTCAGCACAACTTGTAGAGAAAGCAAAGAAAGTGGCTGCCAAATTGCTTGAAGCAAACGAGGCAGACATCGTTCTCGATAAAGACAACGCCGCGTTCCACGTTGCAGGTACTCCTGCAGTAGCAAAGACCTGGGCTGAGTTGGCAGTAGCTTCGAAGCCAGACGGTGGTTTGGTGCACGGCGGCACATTGACCGTTGAAATGCCAACCTTCCCATTCGGTGCTCACATCGCAGTCGTAGAAGTCGACACCGAAACTGGAAAGGTACGTCACTTGCGCCACGTTGCATGTGACGATGCCGGCAAGGTTCTGAACCCACTACTTCTTGAAGGCCAGATTCACGGTGGCGTTGCACAAGGAACTGCACAAGCACTCCTTGAAGAAGTTCGCTACGACGGCGATGGCAACCCCATCACCTCGAACTTGGCTGACTATGCATTCATCTCTGCGGCCGAACTGCCAAGCATCGAAGTTATTCACATGGAGACACCAACCTTTGTGAACGCACTTGGCGCAAAGGGAATCGGCGAGTCCGGAACAATCGGATCAACACCTGCAGTGCAGTCAGCAGTAATTGATGCTGTTTCACACCTCGGTGTGAACCACATCAACATGCCAACAACCGCAGAGCGTGTGTGGACCGCAATCCAGAACGCCAAGAAGTAAGTCAAACAAGTCAATCGATCGATTTTCCGAGGGGGAAACAATGAAAATTTCTGTAACCGTTAACGGCGCGAAGCACGAAAGTGACGTCGAGCCACGCACACTGTTGGTGCACTACATCCGTGAGTCTCTTGGTCTTACCGGAACAAACATTGGCTGTGATACATCAAGCTGCGGTGCATGCACCGTTCACGTTGATGGTCAGTCAGTAAAGAGTTGCACATTGCTCGCAGCTCAAGCAGACGGCAGTACCGTCACCACCATTGAAGGCCTCGCAAAGGGCGACACCATGCACCCAATGCAGCAGGCCTTCATGGAAAACCATGGTCTGCAGTGTGGTTACTGCACTCCAGGAATGGTGATGGCAGCAATTGGCCTGCTTGATGAGAACCCCAACCCGAGCGAAGATGACATTCGCATCGGACTTGAGGGCAATCTCTGTCGTTGCACCGGCTATCACAACATCGTCCAGTCAGTACTCGCATGCGCGGGCAAGAAGTAAGCGGAGCGCACCAATGATTCCTTCACCATTTGATTACAAGCGTGCCAGCTCAACAGCAGAAGCAATTTCGCTTGTTGGCCAGTACGGCGATGATGCAAAGTTTCTTGCTGGTGGCCACAGTTTGTTGCCACTCATGAAATTGCGTCTCGCAGCGCCAGCAGTTCTTGTTGACATTGCTCGCATCAAAGACATGTCCTACATCAAAGACGCAGGCGACCACATCGCAATTGGCGCACTCACGCGCCATACCGAAGTGGAGAACTCAGACGTCTTGAAGCAGCATGTTCCACTTCTTGCAGAGGCAGCAAGCCACGTGGGTGACCCACAGGTTCGCCACCGCGGAACACTCGGCGGCAGCATCGCACACGCCGACCCAGCAAGCGACTTGCCTGCAACCACATTGGCGCTCGGTGCAACCTATGTTGCTCAGGGGCCAAACGGCACGCGCGAAATCAAGGCAAGCGACTTCTACACCGGTTTCCTTGAGTCGGCACTTGCAGCAGACGAGATTCTCACAGAGATCCGTGTTCCCAAGATGAACGGCGCAAAGTGGAGCTTCCTGAAGTTCAACCGTCGCGCTCAGGACTGGGCAATTGTTGGCGTCGCCGCATGGCGCCGTGGCAATGAATCCGGTGTTGGCCTTGTCAACATGGGATCCACGCCGATCTTGGCATCAGCTGTTGCTCAGGCAATTGCAGGTGGCGCGTCAGTTGCCGATGCAGCTCAGCTCGCCTCCGACAACGCCGACCCACAGGCAGACTCAAACGCAAGCGTTGACTATCGCAAGCACCTCTCAAAAGTGCTCGTTCGTCGCGCACTTGAAGAGGCATCAGCCTAAAACTTTCAGTAGTGTCGCCTCGACATGTTCGAGAAGACACCCGCTCTACTTAATACCCGCCGGGCAATGCTCGGCGGGTATTTTCTTGTCTTCATTTGGAGCTCTAACACCCACGGTCTTCCCGTTGATCGATTGGCAGTGTTGACATGGGTGCTTGCTGGTTTTGTCATCGCAATGATCGGCCGTCCAAAACACGATGCCACTCTTCTTGCCAAAGACTGGCTACTGCTTGTTGCTATTTATTTGTTTTATGACTACAGCCGCGGAATGGCAGATCAAATTGGCATGCCAGTGCACGTCACCGAATTGCGAGACCTCGACCGATTCCTCACAGGTGGTGTCGATGCAAGTGTCTGGATGCAAGACCGCTTTTATGAACCAACATCAGTGCGCTGGTACGACATTCTCGGATCCCTCATTTACATGTCGCACTTTGTGTTACCAGTAATTCCACTTGTCTACTTGCGCATGCGAAATCGTGTGCAATGGATGCGGTATGTGCGGCGACTCTCACTCACGTTTGCACTTGCTGTCACCTGTTTTATCTTGTACCCCGCTGCCCCACCATGGATGGCCGCCAAACAAGGACACATGGACACTGTGTGGCGCATTACTGGACGTGGTTGGGTGCACCTCGACCTAGAAACTGTCTCGAAAACATTTGATCGTGGAGTCGCAGTTCTCAATCCTGTTGCGGCAATGCCATCGCTTCATGCTGGACTGGCTCTACTTGTCACTTTGTGGGCCGTGCAAAATGCCACACCTATCGTGAAAATCATCGCGATGGCATTTCCCATCTCAATGCTTCTCACCCTTGTGTACTTTGGCGAGCACTACATCGTTGATGGGCTTGCAGGTTGGCTCACAGTATGGGGCGCCTGGAAAATTGCCGACTGGTGGGAATCTAAAGAAGCCCCGCGTATGCGCCGCCGTCAACCGGAATCTGTGCTCCAGTAAGAAACTTTGCCTGGTCACTGCACAAGAACGCAGCAACCGCGCCAAAGTCTGCGGCTTCACCAATCACACCAGCTGGAACGCCAGTAGCCGCCACAGCCAAGTTATCCCCGTACAACTGCGTGATGCGATCAGTGCGGTGGATACCTGGTTGCACCGAATTCACCGTTACTCCATGTACTGCAACTTCGCGAGCGAGAGTCTTTAAAAATCCGGTTGCGCCTGCGCGCGCTGTATTCGACAAAATCAAATTGGCGATGGGTTGTCGTACTGCCACCGATGTGATGGCTACAACTCTTCCCCATTTTCGTTCACACATTTCTGGTACTGCCGCATAACACATCGCAACAACAGACAACAGGTTCTTTTCCACCGCAGCTGCATATTCATGTTCAGGCGTATGTGCAAAGTCACCCGGTGGTGGCCCTCCACCATTGGTGATCAAAATATCGATAGGTCCAAGTGCCTGACGTGCACTCGTCACAAAAGAACGAGCACCGTCGGCAGTCGACACATCGCACATGACACCAACCGCGTTATCGCCCAATTCAGAAATTGCATTTCCTAAGCGAGTTTCATCACGTCCACAAATTGCAACACGCACGCCTTCATTAACAAGTGCTTGCGCAGTTGCAAAGCCCAATCCTGCCGTACCTGCCGCAATTGCTGCTGTTTTGCCACGAATACCAAAATCCATTGAACGACACTGTAGCGATGCGTCCGATAGCCTCAAGCACTACAAGGTGGTGAAAACATCATGGACGAGCAGAGGCCCGATTCGCGCCATCTCGACGCAATTGCTGACGCAGACCCGTATCCATACTGGTACGAAGACACTGACGCACCCGATTCAAACCCCACATTGGTGCGCACTGAAGGTTGCGACCTGTGCATTATTGGTGGCGGATACACCGGTCTATGGACCGCAATCATCGCAAAAGAACGCGATCCATCACGTGACGTTGTCGTCATTGATGCGGGAGAAGTGGGCTCGGCTGCAAGTGGTCGTAACGGTGGTTTCATGGAATCATCTCTCACACATGGTGTTGCAAACGCGCAGCAACGTTTCCCGGACGAAATTGCAACACTGGAAGAACTTGGTCTCAATAATCTCAACGACATTGAAGCCGCTATTAAGCGTTACAACATCGACTGTGATTATGAACGCACTGGCGTTATTGACGTCGCAACACAATCACATGTCGGGAACTACGTTGAAGAACTGCGCGAGGACTATCGCCAATTACGTGATCTTGGTCAGCGTGTCGAATGGCTCGATGCGTCGGGAATGCGCAACGAAGTGAACTCCCCCACATACGTGGGTGGTTTATGGCGCAAAGACCGTGCCGCGCTTGTTGACCCTGCACGTCTTGCGTGGGGCCTAAAGGCAGCCGCGGAATCACTTGGCGTTCGCATCTACGAAGACACCAAAGCGTTATCGATAGAACGAGACGGTGTAGGAGTCTTGGTATCTACCCCACTTGGACGCATTCGTGCTGGAAAAGTTGCTCTTGCTAGTGGCGCATTTCGTCCCGTTCTGCGTCGCCTTCAGAATTATATGATTCCCGTTTATGACTACTGCATGGTCACAGAACCTCTTACGCCAGAGCAACTTGCATCCATTGGTTGGCAACGGCGACAAGGTCTATCTGATATTCCGAATCAATTTCACTATTACCGTCTCACAGCAGACAATCGCATTTTGTGGGGCGGGTACGACGCGGTGTACTTCTTCCGCGGACGCATGCGCCAAGAGCTTGAATCACGACCAGAGTCATGGGCGTTGTTGTCCAAGCATTTCTTTGAAACCTTCCCACAGTTAGAAGACGTTCGCTTTTCTCACGCGTGGGGCGGAGCAATCGATGTCTGCAGCAGGTTCTCCGTGTTTTGGGGTCGCTCGATGGGTGGCCGCGTGTCGTATGCGCTTGGCTACACGGGCCTTGGTGTTGCAGCATCCCGATTTGGTGCGGAGGTGATGCTCGATCTCATTGACGGGCGTCGAACACGGGCGGTCTCAACAGATTTCGTCAAGAAGAAACCTCTGCCATTTCCCCCAGAGCCGTTTCGTTTTCTCGGCATACAAGCCACCCGCTGGTCGCTCAATCGTGAGGACAAAACTGGCAAGCGAAACCTGTGGTTACGCGCATTAGACCGCTCAGGCTTAGGGTTCGATTCCTAAAGCTGCTTCCCAAAAACACAGCCTTTCTGAAACGCTAACTCTCTGTCGTAGGCTGAATGTGATGTCTTTTACTGTGTCCTCTGTCGACGAGGTTCGCGCCGGACTGTCTGAGCATGGGTATCTCCCCGATGACGGACTTGTCACTGCTGTGTTCTTGTCTCTTGCTCTTCAACGTCCTTTGTTCCTCGAGGGAGAGGCTGGCGTTGGCAAAACATCGCTGGCAAAAACAATTGCTGCGTGGCTCGGAAGCGAACTCATTCGATTGCAGTGTTATGAGGGCATCGATGCCGCACAAGCGGTGTACGACTGGGATTACTCACGACAACTTCTCCACATTCGTGCCACCGAAGCCACTGGTGAAGCGTCTGGGCTCGACTCCGACACCCTGGAAAAGCAGTTGTACGACGAGAAGTTCTTGTTAAAGCGAGCACTGCTTCGCGCAATTGATAGCTCTTCTTCTATTCAGCCGGTGTTGCTCATTGATGAAATCGACCGCGCCGACGATGAGTTCGAGGCGTACTTGCTTGAAGTGCTCTCCGACTACCAAATCACCGTTCCTGAAATTGGCACTTTTACGGCAGCTGTACCACCAGTAGTGATCCTCACCTCAAACCGTACACGTGATGTACACGATGCGTTAAAGCGTCGCTGTCTATATCACTGGGTAGAGCATCCAACATTTGAACGTGAAGTCGAGATCGTGTGCCTACGTTGTCCCAACGTGTCACGTGAGTTGGCATCTCAAGTTGCAGGTGCGGTTGAAGCACTACGCGGTTTGCAGTTGTACAAGCCACCGGGAGTTGCAGAAACCATCGACTGGGCAACAGCATTAGGTCGTCTTGGTGTCACTCAATTGAACGAGTCGGTCATTGAGTCAACTCTTGGAACAGTGTTGAAATACCGCGAAGATCAAGATCGCCTGCGTGAGCATGGTGTTGCCGCCATCGTAAAGAACGCGATGGAACGCGGCGCATTTCACGGCTAAGACCGGATCAACGCAATGAATCAACTCACCTACGTCTCTGGTCCAGAGCGGTTAGCTGTGAGTTTTGCGCGCCTTTTGCGCAAATTAGAAATACAAACCCCGCTCGATTCAGTGCTGACGTTTGTGAGCTCCTTAGAGGCCGTTGGTATCACCGATCGTGACCGCGTGTATTGGGCTGCTCGTGCAACGTTGGTGCGCCGTCCTGAAGACATTCCAGAGTTCAACAAAGCCTTCAAAGTGTTTTGGGAACACCGTGAATCTCCTCCACTTGAAGAAGAAGAGTTATTGCGCATCCAACTCGTCACCGACGCAGAAGAGGAAGAGGGCGAGGCAGATGGAACGGCAGATAAGTCAGATGATCCCACCATCACATTGCGCTTTTCTGGCGTAGAAACACTCGGGTCGAAAGACTTTGCGGCATACACCGACGATGAAATGCGTTTGTCACAAAAGTTCATGTCAATGTTGCGCATGGCAGGCCCTCCTCGTCGATCATTTCGCACCGTCCAATCGCGCCGACGAGGCGTACGACCAGATGTTCGTCGCACCGTCCGTGCATCAATTGCTGCAGGCGGCGAGCCAGTGCGTCGCCACTGGCAACATCCCGGCGACCGATCACGACGCATTGTGTTTCTCTTAGACGTCAGCGGCTCTATGGAGCCGTACGCGCGTGCACTAGTGCGGTACGTCTATGCAGGAGTTGTAGGCCGACAGCGAGTGGAAGCGTTCACATTGGGAACTCGTCTCACTCGAGTCACGCGCGAACTCGGATCCCGTGACCCCGATAAGGCACTACGGTCAGCAAGCGAACGCGTTCAGGATTGGAGCGGCGGCACACGCCTTGGTGAAACGTTGCGACTCTTCAATGATGAATGGGGTATTCGCGGAATGGCCCGTGGTGCAATTGTCGTGATTTTGTCTGACGGATGGGACCGTGGAGAGCCAGAGTTGCTTGCCGAGCAGATGCAACGGCTACAGCGCGCAGCTTTTCGCCTGATCTGGGTGAACCCGCTGAAGGTCACACCGGGTTATGCGCCTCTCGCCCGAGGAATGGCTGCTGCTCTGCCCTATGTTGATGAATTCGTAGAGGGTCATTCACTCGATGCCCTCGAACAACTCACAAAGGTGATTAACCATGCGTGACTTATTAGATGACATTGATCGCTGGCAAAAAGCGGGCAAGCGTGTTGCGCTTGCGCGCGTTGTCGACATCGAAGGATCAGGACCTCGCGAAGCGGGAGCTGCAATGGCCGTCAATGAAGACGGCGAAGTGATCGGCTCTGTCAGTGGCGGTTGTGTGGAGGGCGCTGTTGTGTCTGAAGCACTTGCCATATTGAGTGGCGAACAACCCAGCCGCGTCGTTACTTTTGGTTATTCCGATGACGAGGCTTTTGCCGTCGGCCTCACCTGCGGTGGCATCATTCATCTTTTCATTCAGCCACTTACTTGGTAACACGCATGGCTACGTATCAATCTTTCTCAGAGCGAGTTCGCAAGAATCTTCCTGTTGCTCTTGCAACAATCATTGACGGACCAGATGTTGGTCTCACATTGGCTGTCACCCCCGAGGGAATCTTGGAAGGTTCGCTCGGTAACGCCGACCTTGATCGCGTTGTATCTCGTGATGCAATCGGTGAACTTGAAGCAGGTCGCACCATTGTTCGCAACTATGGTCCAGCTGGTCAGACAACACCTGAAGATCTTGTCGACACACCAACACTTCGCATCTTCATCGAAAGCTTTTCTCCACCACCGCGAATGTGGATCTTTGGTGCGGTCGATTTCACAGCAGCCCTTGCTCGCGTGGCCAAAGTCTTGGGATACCACGTCACTGTGTGTGATGCACGTGAAATCTTCGCAACACGCCGTCGATTCCCGATGGCAGACGAAGTAAAAGTCACATGGCCGACGCCTGTTTTTGAAGCCGATGGACATTTGCTCAGTGCACGTGACGCGGTGTGCATTCTCACTCACGATCCAAAGTTTGATGTTCCCGCCATTCAGGGTGCATTGAACACAAACGTTGGCTACATCGGCGTCATGGGTAGTCGCAAGACTCACGCAAAGCGTTTGGAACGTCTCGCAGAAGTAGGAATCAACGATCCCAAGGATCTCGCACGACTTCATTCCCCCATCGGTCTTGACCTCGGCGGTCGTACTCCAGAAGAAACCGCGATTTCGATCGTTGGTGAAATCATCGCCACACGTACAGGCCGTGCTGCCGCATCACTTAGTGCGACATCTGGTCCCATTCACGTGTAATGACAGCCCTAGCTGTAGTGCTTGCTGCCGGTGCAGGCACTCGTTTTGCACACGCCACTCACAAACTGCGTGCGAAAGTTCACGGTGTTGCAATATTGTCCCGAGCAGTTGCGAACGCCACACAATCTGGGATCGGCGATGTTGTGGTGGTCACGGGTGCTGAAACATTTGATGACTTATTGCCAACCGTCACCACTGTCCACAACAGCGCATGGCAGACCGGTCAGCGCAGTTCCGTGCTGTGTGCCATTGACGAGGCGCAACGTCGGGGATGTGACGTCGTCGTAATCGCAGCGGGCGACCAGCCCTTTGTTTCCCCCGAAGATTGGCAAGCCGTGGCCGCAGATCCGAGCCCCGTTGCTGTTGCCACCTACGACGGCCAGCGTGCAACCCCGGTACGACTGCACAAGAGCGTCTGGGACGACTTTCGTGCCATCCAGGGTGACCCCGACGCCGGAGCACGTTCTCTCATGCACCTGCGTCCCGAACTGGTTTCGGAAGTAGCCTGCAAAGGGTCTGGAGCAGACATTGACACAACGGAGGATCTACAACGATGGACCTGAAGCACGAATTCACCGTGGAAAAGCCAATCGACGAGGCATGGAACATCCTCACAAATGTTGAGCTCATTGCCCCTTGCTTGCCAGGTGCACAGCTTGAAGAAGTTGAAGGCGACACATACCGCGGAATGGTGAAGGTCAAAGTGGGCCCCATTTCCGCTGCTTTCAAAGGTCAAGCCAGTTTCGTTGAACGCGATGATGCGAACTACCGCGCCGTGCTGAAGGGCGAAGGTCGCGATACCGGTGGAAAAGGAAATGCTTCTGCAAACATCACCGCCGCAATGACTGCTGTATCACCAACGTCCACCAAGGTTGACGTCACCACCGATCTCACCATCACTGGCAAAGTTGCACAGTTCGGACGTGGTGCAATGGCCGACATCAGTGACAAATTGCTTGGTCAATTCGTTGAGAACTTGAATGAGTTAATCGCTCAGCAACCAGAAATTGCAGCCGAATCACCTGCCGCATCAACTGAGGGTGTACGCAAGATTGACGGTCCAGAAGCACAACCGCTGAACTTGGTGGGCGCAGCCGGACTTCCGATCTTGAAGCGCGCCATTCCAGTTGTTGTCATCGTTGCAGTTGTCATCTGGCTGATTGCTCGATGAATTCGCGGGCACCGATGGCCCGTGACGATACTCCCTCATCTTCAGACCATGCTCGCGTATGCGAGTTGATCGGTCGTGAACCACGTGGTGATTACACGATCGTTGTCCGCACCCACACTGGCGACCCTGTTGTGTTACGTAACGCTCCATTGCTCCATGACAGAACTCCTATGCCCACGCTGTATTGGCTCATCGGCCCACACGAAGTGCGTGAAGTCAGCCGCATTGAAGCCGATGGTGGCGTCAACGAAGTAGAAGAAATTCTCGGACTGGAACAACTTGCAGATATCCACTCTCGATATGCGCGCGAACGAGATGCGAACCTTCCTTCCGATCACGTTGGACCAAAACCATTTGGCGGAGTGGGAGGGACACGCACTGGCGTGAAATGTTTGCATGCACATTTTGCATGGTGGCTTGCTGGCGGCACCGACGCAGTTGGCGAATGGACAGCACGACAGCTCAGTTCACGTGGTATCACATTTGCAGAGAGATTGTCATGACAGGTCATCCGGTGGGCGTTATCGATATCGGAAGCAACACCACAAATCTATTGATAGTTGATTCCGATGGAAACGACATTGATCGTGCCATCACCACAACCCGACTCGGGGATCGAGTTTTTTCTACCGGAGTCCTGCAAGAGGACGCGATCAATAGAACATTGCAGACGGTCGTTGATTATGTATCTCGTTGTCGCGAGAACAACGTGTCAGACATTCGTATCGTGGGAACAGCTGCATGTCGCACAGCTTCGAACACTGACCAATTGGCGCAACGCATTAAAGAAACCACTCGATGCGAATTACATGTATTAAAAGCAAGCGACGAAGCGCGATTGTCATTTGAAGGTGCGCTAGTTGGCCTTGTGCCCCACGACGGACTCACTGTTGTTGTCGACATTGGTGGTGGTTCGACTGAATTCACCGTTGGAGTTCATGAACCAGATCAAGTCGCAAGTATCGATCACGGTGCAGTTGCCATCACCCAACGAGATTTCACTGCCGACCCTCCCCTCCCCGAAGAACTCACGAATGCCATTGGTGCAGTGACCGATGATATTGAGGAGTTGACTCGATCGATGCCGGCACTTCTCAGTTCCCCGCGATTTGTTGGCACAGCAGGAACCTTTGTCACGGTTGCAGCAGTTGAACTTGGGCTGATGGAATTTGACCGCGACGCTCTTCACTCCATGGTGCTGACACGTGAATCTGCTGAAGACGTCTTTCGCACTCTCGCTACAGAGAAATTTGAAGAGCGCATTCTCAACCCCGGTCTGCCCTACGACCGTGCCGACATCATTGTTGCAGGCTGCTGCATTGTGGTGGCGATCATGCGTCGTCTACATCTCTCTGAAATTGTGATTTCTACGGGTGGGCTCCTCGATGGTGTCGCGCGCCATATCCCATGGAAAATGGCACAATAGAACCATGACGGCAACCCACCCGGGCTCTTCAACCTCAGTAGGACTGCGGCTGTATGGCAAACGAGTGGTGCTTCGTCCTCTCGTTGCTCAGGATTTTGCCGCCTGGAGCGAGGTCCGACAAAGAAATGGCGAGTGGCTCACCCAATGGGAACCACTACGACCAATTCATCACCCAGACCCATCAAGTAACCGCGACATTTTTGCAGCGCGTTGCGCTGCACGAGATCGCGAACGTCATGCTGGCACTAGCTATGCGTTTGGGTTTTTTGTTGATGGCTCTTTAGCTGGTGAAATCAATCTCAACAACGTGATGCGCGGAGCACTTCAGACTGGGACAATCGGATACTGGATTGATCGTTCCCGCGCAGGAAACGCGTACGTGGCCGAGTCTGTTGTCGTTCTAATGAAGTTCGCGTTTGAAGAACTTCATCTACATCGTCTTGAAATATGCATCATCCCCCGCAACCAGAACAGTTTGCGCGTGATGGAAAAGTTAGACATGCGAAACGAAGGTATTGCCCAACGTTTCCTTGAGATCAATGGCGTGTGGGAAGACCACGCTCGCTTTGGCATCACCATTGAAGAATGGGACGAACGCCGCAGCGAGTTTTTGACGCACTGGTTGCAGTCTTAGCCTGCTAACTGATCCCACGCTCTAGCGCGGTTCTGTCTCGTCACTTTGCGACGTTTCCAGTCTTTTGTCTTCCAGTGCTTAAACGGCTTACGACGGCTCTTTTCCATTGCGCGTTGCGCATCTTTGTGGTGCAATGGCTTCCATCCAATGCCCGGCTCTTCCACATCAAGTGGTTCTGTCCCGTGATCCACCGCCTCTACAACAAGATGCAATTGGCTCTTGATACGGTGCCGTTCATTGTGAGCGTGAGCTCTCAGATCGGCGCGCGGTGGTGGCGCAACATCGTTGTTTCGATGGCGTGCACTCATGGCTTTCCCTTCCGGAGCCCGGTGCCGGACTCCTTGTTTGGGCCCTTTTCAGCACCGTACACCTTTTTTCAGGATTGTGCGAACACTTTCTACAACATCGACAGTACGTCTGCAATCATAAAGAAAACTGCAATTACTGGACAGTAAATGTATGAGTCACTGTCTTTTCGGCGTACTTTGGCGAAATCTTTACTTTGCATGTGCCACGCGATTTCGCAACAAGACGCTGTGGATTACGTTGCAACGAACACACTGATTTTGATGTAGATACCACCGATACTTTTGGTTCATCTCCTTGTTGTGTTTTTACCAACTGAGACACTCGCACTGTGTTGCCAACACGTAAGGAACGTAACTGCGGTGATGCCACCCGCACTGATCCACGAGAGCGAGCTACTTCAGTGGCAGTACGTACGGACACTCCGTACGACACATTATTTCGAAGATTGCTCACGATTGCTTGCGTTGCACCCGGGCGTGATGTTACTGATTTCACCAATTGCCCATCGCGATACACCGAGATGGTGGTTCGTTTGAAAATCGATCCACCGCTACATGGGCGATCCCATGACACTCTCAATGCACCGTTGTGTGCTGACACGACAAGACCATCTGATCGTCCTGGTGAAACAGTTCCCACAATCGGAGTGGTATCAAGAAACAGCAAGCGATTTGGTGTGGTCGCATCGAGTCCACTAATCAGGTTCGGAGTCGCACGTGCTACCACCGCATCATGAACCTGTGACGGACACAGATGAGGTTGTTGTTGGGCTAAGAGCGCTGCATAACCGGCAACCAGTGGCGACGCCATTGACGTACCTTTTTCATTGTTATAAGCAGTTGGCGAGGTGTACCACGCACCTACCACCGGACGTTGATTGCTTCCACCAGGTGCAAATACATCAACACAGGGTCCAAAATTTGAAAAAGACGACAATGCATCGTCTACGGTGACAGCACCAACGGTTAATGCGATGGGTTCGTCTGCAGGAGAGATGCGACATGCATCTATTGGTCGACCCGAATTATCTCCGTTTCCTGCCGCTACAACCACAACGACACCATCTGCCACCAACCTACGAACCGCTTTATCTAATGGTCCGCCATCATCACCGAGATCTACACCGAGACTGAGATTTGCAATAGCAAGTCGTCCGGCTGTGTGGTGATCTGCAATCCATCGCAATCCCTTCACCACATCGGCTACTTCACCAAGACCATTGCAGTCAAGAACACGGACAGAAAATACACGCGACCCAGGCGCAACACCGGTGGTTGTACCGGCGGCCAAACTCGCAACGTGCGTTCCGTGTCCGTCACAGTCACTCCCTCGTGGATCAACAATTGATCCACTTGCACTGCGCGCGATGTCGATTCCGTACACCGCACGTCCGCCAAATTGTTCGTGTGAATAATTTGTGCCCGTATCAACGATGTACACGTCGATCCCAGCACCGTTCAAAGTGGCAGATGGTGTCGACACATTGTCTAGTGGCAATGTTCGTTGGTTGATGCGATCAAGATGCCACGTGTCTGTCACCTTGGAGATACCAGATGACGGCGACGGGGAGGCAAGAACAAGTGCAAATACTCCGACTACACCGGCGAAGATAAACGTCCGCCATCGTCGAAGTGTCATGTACTCAATTCTACTTCTTAGAAATCTTTGCCTGCAGGGCAGCAAGTCGCTCAGCAAACCACGGCTGACGAGTGCTCCACACCTGCGGATCTAGTTCTCTTGCCACGGCATTCGGATGTGTGCGCACGTCGGCCATGTCATTGATTGTCTTTTTCGTGGCTTCGAGCAACTCGCGCGGAACAGATGCTGCTTGTGCAGCGAGACGCTGTGCTTCGTCCATGAGTTGATCATCTGGAACGCACTTCCACACGAGACCAACCCGTTCTGCTTCTTCCCCACTCAAGATCTCACCAAAAATCACTGTTGCAAAAGCTGTCTGTGGTCCGGTGATACGACGAAGCATCCATGTATGTCCACCACCTGGGTGAATACCAATGTTCAAAAATCGAGTGTCAAAACGAGCACGTTGTGCAGCGATTCGCACATCACAACCGAGTGCCAGATTCATACCCGCGCCAACTGCAGCGCCATTTACTGCTGCCAGGGTTGGCAATGGACTACGGGCAATGCGCAAGAATCCTTCATAGACCTTGCCAAGGCTTTCTCCGGTCGCTTCAGCGAGATTGCCAAGGTTGGCTCCCGCACAGAATGCCGGTGCCGCTCCTGTCACCACGACTGCACCAACAGAGCGGTCGGCTTCAATTGCATCCATTGCAGCAATGATTTCGTCCACCATTGGCGAGGTGAGGGTGTTGCGCTCACTTGGATTATTGAGGGTCAGAGTGGCGACACCGTCACGGATTGATACTTCAACAAGACTCATAAGACGCCAGTTTGTCACACCAATACTGGCTCGCTTTTGTCCGTCGCCTACGGTGTGACACATGAGTTCCGAAGTAGTGCTGTATGAGGTGAGCGAGCGAATCGCCACCATTACCTTGAACCGTCCCGATGCCCGAAACGCCTTAAGCAGCGAAGTGTTGCGTCTATTGCCAGAGCGCATGCGCCAAGCAGAGTCCGATGACAACGTTGATGTCGTCATTCTCACTGGCACTGATCCAGCGTTTTGCGCTGGCCTTGATCTCAAAGAACTCGGAAGCCAAGACGGAAAACTTTTAAACACTGGTGCTGATGGTTCAGTCAACGCAGATGGGATACGTGGACCATTCCCCAAACTCAGCAAGCCACTGATCGGTGCTGTCAACGGTGTCGCAGTCACTGGCGGCATTGAGTTGGCGTTGAACTGCGATTTCTTGATTGCCTCTGAAAACGCGAAGTTTGGCGACACACACTCTCGTGTTGGTGTGATGCCTGGTTGGGGTTTGTCGGTCTTGCTACCACAGGCTGTTGGCGTACGTCGCGCGCGCGAGATGAGCTTTACTGGCAATTTCATGGATGCTCACGAGGCACTCACATTTCGTTTGGTGAATCATGTTGTGCCGCATGACCAACTCATGACCTTCACACGCAAGATTGCACTAGACATCATCGGCAACGTGCAAGAAGGTGTACGCGAATTACGTAACACATATGCATTGAATTCAGCCGAAGTCGATAACTGGGAAAACGAGTCTGCAAGTAGTCGTGAATGGCGCAAACGCAACTTTGATCCCGAACTTGTTGCTCAACGCCGCGCGAAAATCATGGAACGCGGTCGTCAGCAATAACGTGTATCCAATAAGAACTTCTGGCTTATTTACGAAGTTCTGAGACCGCACACAGATCAATGCCGCCTCGAGGGCGTTGCGTCAACGTTACTCTGACCCACTTTGGCGATGCTGTTGTCATCACTTCCTGTGCAATTTCGGCCGACAATGCTTCTGCAAAAACAGCTTGATCGCGGAAACGCCACAGATACAACTTCAATGACTTCGACTCTATGCACAACTGATCTGGTTCAAATTCGATCACGAGATGCGAGATATCGGGCTGTTTTGTCACCGGACACATTGATGACAATTCATCAGTAGTGAATCGCACCGTGGTCACACTCGCAGGAGCAGGAAACACTTCTACGTGATCAATAGGGTGACGAACTGTTTGTCCGAGAATCGTGAGGTTATGTTCCGTGCTCATGGTCACCATCGTAGTTGTGAGCAGCTAATAACTACCTGAATCTGTCAGCGCAGTTCGGGGGGAAGCAAGTCAACGAGAGACACTTCTGGCCGTGGCCCCACATGAGAAATCACCTCTGCTGCAGCGATGGCACCCATCTGCGCACAATGCGTGAGATCAAATCCGCGCGTGAAACCCCGTAAGAAGCCTGCAGCAAAGAGATCTCCTGCTCCGGTGGTGTCAACAACGCGCGCAACTTTTTTTGCCGGAACCGAGTGCACATCAATCGGGGTAACAATGACCGAACCTTTTTCACTTCTTGTAACACACGCGATGTGGCACTCTTTGCGTAATTGTGCGACTGCATCGTCAAACACATCAGTTTGGTAGAGGGAAAGTAATTCGTCTTCGTTTGCGAACAAGAGATCAATCTCGTCCCGTACGAGGGCACGAAAATCATCGCGATGTCGGTCAACACAAAAACTATCTGACAACGTGAGGGACACCACACGTCCTTTTGTATGAGCTCGTTCTGCGGCACGTCGAAACGCAGACTTCGCTTCATCGCGGTCAAAGAGGTAACCCTCCATGTACAACACCGCACCAGTTTCCACCAGTTCCGCATCAACGTCATCAAATGCAAGATGGGTAGAGACGCCAAGGTATGTGTTCATTGTGCGCTCTGCGTCTGGTGTCACCGCGATAATGCAACGACCAGTGGGCAGATCAACACCTGGACCTCCACTATGAAATTCCACTCCCAGACGTTCGAGATCATGGGCAAAGACCCGACCTAAATCATCATCTGATACTTTGCCAATGAATGCGACATCTGCTCCCAGGGAGGCAAGACCCGCGATGGTGTTAGCAGCAGACCCTCCGCTTGTCTGCATGCCGTGTCGGCCGATCACCTCGTATAAAGCAATCGCGCGATCTGTATCGATCAGAGCCATTGACCCCTTCACTAAATTTTGATCATGAAGAAAGTCATTTTCGACCTGAGCGATGATGTCAACAAGAGCATTGCCGATTCCAACAACGTCATATGAAATGCCGTCGGTGTTTTCTAGTCCGGGAACTGCTGCGGTGAAAGGTGTTGTGCGAGCCACGGTTCTCCACCGTAGTACCCCTGCAGATGTAGCAGTAGCCTTCGCATCGTGTCGCATCTCAATAATCCATACCGACTTCCACGTACGGTCTTGCCACGTCGCTACGACGTCACACTTGATCCGAACCTCAGTACTGCAGCTTTCTCTGGATCAGTCACCATTGAAGCCGAGGTCGTGAACCCGACTCGCGAAGTGGTAATGAATGCCAAAGAACTCACCGTGTCATCTGTGTCAGTGAACGGTGTGGATTCGTCCTTCTCTTTGCATGAAGAGACCGAGCGACTCGTCATCTCTTCCGACGTTCAACAAGGACCCTGCACTATCACCATTAAATTCACTGGGATATTGAACGACAAACTGCGTGGCTTTTATCGCTCAACATTCACTGACGACAACGGAATCGAACACGTCATTGCTACAACCCAGATGCAATCCACCGACTGTCGTCAAGCCTTCCCTTGTTTTGATGAACCCGACATGAAAGCAGTGTTTGGAATTCGCCTTATTGTGGACCCGGCCCTGATGGCGATTTCAAATGGACCGGAAATTGCCCGCGACATCACAGACGACAACCGGGTGCGCATCACATTCGCTGACACAATGGCGATGTCTACATATCTGGTGGCTTTTGTAGTGGGTCCACTTGAAGCAACTGATCCCGTTGATGTCAACGGTGTACCCGTGCGCGTGGTTCATGTTCCCGGCAAAGCACATCTCACCGAATTTGGATTACGCGTGGCGGCATTTTCGCTGGATTGGTTTCAGACGTACTACGGCATTCCGTATCCAAGCGAAAAAGTCGACCTCATTGCCCTGCCCGACTTCGCAGCTGGTGCGATGGAGAACTTGGGTTGCATCACCTTCCGTGAAGTACTACTTCTTGTCGATCCCGCCACTTCCACTCAGATTGAACAGCAGTTAGTGGCAGATGTCGTGGCCCACGAACTTGCTCACATGTGGTTTGGTGATTTGGTCACGATGCGTTGGTGGAATGGCATTTGGCTCAACGAAGCATTTGCGACATTTATGGAGATTGCTGCGTGTGATGCATTTGCTCCGCACTGGCAACGCTGGACCACATTTGGACTCGAACGCAGTGTCGCCTTCGAAACCGACTCGCTGCATTCGACACGAGCCGTAGAGTACGAGGTGAACTCACCAAATGATAGTGAAGGAATGTTTGACGTCCTCACATATCAAAAAGGTGGCGCGTTACTGCGGATGCTCGAGCAATATCTTGGACCCGAACGCTTCCGTGCAGGAGTGAGCACGTATCTCAAACGCCATAGTTACTCCAATACCGAAACCAACGACCTCTGGGATGCAATTGAAGACACCGTCAATAGCGATGGTGGTGACAAGGTACCGGTGCGGCGCTTGATGGACAGTTGGATCTGGCAACCTGGCTATCCACTCATCTCCGCCGAGACAAACGGCTCCGACGTGGTGCTCACACAACGTCGTTTTCTGTTTGATGGCAAATCAGATTCAACACACTGGGTAGTTCCCATTCATGTCACTATCGACGGCGCGGAGCATAAAGTGCTCCTCGATTCTGAATCCGTGCGCATTCCCCTACCACGACCAGACGCAGTTGTCGTTGTAAACAGTGGTGGCCATGGCTTCTATCGCGTTTCCTACTCGCCTGCCTTGCTACAGAGAATTACGGGCGATACCTTGCGCGAACGTAATGTGCTCGAGCGCTACAACCTTGTCGATGACGCGTGGAACGCGGTCGTTGCAGGAGCATTACCAGCTTCAGATTTCTTGTTGTTCGCTGAAGGTTTTGCGCACGAGCGTGATTTAGCTGTATGGCAGGCATTAACAATTGGCCTACGTGGATTATCTCGTCTTATCGAGGGCAAACCACTTGATGAATTACGTGTACGTATCCGTGCGCTTGTCGTACCAGTGTTGGCGGATCTCACATGGGATCCGCGTCATGACGAAGATGAACTCACGTCGAAACTGCGAGGAGTGCTTGTAGGTGCGCTCGCCATCTTGGGGCAAGACCAAGATGCGCAGCTACGTTGCCGCGACATCTTTTCCCGCGCAGACACCGACAACATTCATCCTGAACTTGTCGCGGCTGCCACATCGGTTGTTGCGTCAATTGGTGATGGAAATGATTATGAGTTCTTTATCGATCGCGTGAAGAACCCACGCACGCCACAAGAACAGATCCGGATGTTGTATGCACTCGCAGACTTCGACGACGCTGACTTGATGAAACGCACATGTCAATTTGCGTTTTCAAACGACGTCAAAACACAAAATGCACCGTTTCTACTCAATCGTTGTATCGCAAACAGAAACCATGGAGAAATTGCGTGGACTGCCGTTCGCGATAATTGGAGCGATGCGAACGACAGATTCCCTGTCAACACAATTGTGCGGATGGTTGATTCAGTAAAGATGCTCACCACAGACGAAGCAGCGCGCGACGTACCGGCGTTTTTTACCAGTCACCCAATACCACAAGCAGTGAAGGTACTGGAGCAGATCCTCGAACGTCAGCGCGTGAACCTGGCATTACGACAGCGCGAATCTGAGGCACTGTCACAGAGCATGCTCACATAGATTCAGCCCCTCGCATGAAGAGTTCTTCGCAGAGAAGTACTAGGCGGCGCGACGATAGTGATACGAGCGGCGCAAGTACTGCTGTTGACGCAGTTGCACCAACGTGTAGCAGTACCCCATCAAAACCACGACTGCGACAGCAAACAAAACAATCATGAGTGTGCTGCCCGTTGTGAGCGACAAAAACAGCGTCGCTGCATTGACAGCCAGAAGGCCAAATAATGCATTGGTACGACGACGACGCAAGACTTCTCGCGGTGACAAAAACACTTCTTCGCGCGCGTAATGGGAACGGCTGAGATCTTGATGATGTGCACGGCGATGACGCCCGGTGCCGTCTGCTTCATGCATTGAAGCCACTGTGTTGTCACCGTAATAGACATCCTCACGGGGAGCGTCATAGTACCGATCGTCCATGTACGGAGCCGGGACAGGGCGACGAACTGGTTGTACGCGTGGTGAGGACACCAACGGGCGAGACATAGCCCGCATGGGAGCTTGAGCGCGAGGGCCCTGAGTGCGTTGCAACGTGTTGAGTTGACGTCGGAAATCAGATACCGACGAGGAAGAACCAACATCAAAGCGGGCGCGCAACAACGGCGGCAATAACACTGCCAGCCACGCGGCTCCCACAAGAAGGAGGATCAACTTGCTCATCTATCAGTCCCACCATGAACTGGGTCGCGCTACGAAGTGGCACGACGGATCTACTCGTACGTTGGGGCCGTAACCCGTAGCTCTATTGGCGATAGAGCCACTGCCCGAAAGGCACTTGGATAATTCTACGGAACTAGGTTTCTCAAGACCACGATATGAGCCCTGAATTCGCAGGAATGTGTCTCAGAAAGGGCATTTGATGGCAAAAAATGTCAAAAAATGGCCAATTTTGAGCCCCTTGAGACGAACGTCTCAGACCCGACTCAAGGGCGACGGTACGAGCCGGAGCGGCCCCCGTCTTTTTCCCACAACGCCAAATCCGAAATGGTCATGTTCTTATCTGCGCTCTTGCACATGTCGTAAATCGTGAGCGCCGCAATTGAACAGGCAGTGAGAGCTTCCATCTCGACACCAGTGCGATCCACCGTTCCCACAGTGGCAACGACATCGATCCCGTCGGTTCCGATCTCAAAATCCACCGTCACCGAGGAAATCATGAGCGGATGACATAGCGGGATGAGGTCACTGGTCTTTTTGGCCGCTTGAATTCCTGCCACTCGGGCCACACCAATGACGTCGCCTTTTTTCATGCCACCATCACGAATGGCCGCAGCGGTAGCCGGATCCATCGACACGCGACATCTCGCAACCGCACGTCGGTTGCTGACATCCTTGCCTCCCACATCAACCATGTGAGCGTTGCCCTCAGATGTGAGATGGCTAAATGTGGGTTCTGACACGAACGTCAGCGTAGCGAATTCGCGTTACTTCAACTTCAAGAAGAGTTTTTCAACTTCTTCCATAGTAAAGCCTTCTTTTCCGGCTTTTTTCGGGTCCTGTAAACAACGTTGCATTCCCGATGACAACAACTTGAAACCAACTTGGTCAAGTGCGGTGCTTGCCGCTGACAATTGCGTTATGACTTCACGACATTCACGCCCTTCTTCGATCATGGTGCGAATAGCGCGCACCTGACCTTCGATTCGTGCCAGACGTGTCGTGAGATTCTTTGTGAGCTCGGGCTCTAGATCCATGCCTCACAGCGTACCACGAATACCCTTTGGGGTATCCAAATTTCTGGGTATACTCAGCTTCATGAGCATGATTTTTGAGCAGTTTTATTTGGATTGTCTCTCCCAGGCCTCCTACCTCATCGGCGATACCTCGTCAGGTCGTGCGGTAGTTGTTGACCCCACCCGCGATGTTCAGCAATACCTCGACAGCGCAAAACAACATGGCCTCACCATTGAGTTGGTCCTGGAAACACACTTCCATGCCGACTTTCTGTCCGGGCATCTTGAACTCGCAAACGCCACCGGTGGCGTCGTTGGTTTCGGCTCGGTTGCTCAACCAGAGTTTTCCGCACGTCTTTTTGCCGACGGCGAGCGTTATTCACTAGGCGATGTCACCCTCGAGATCCGCCATACTCCTGGGCACACTCCAGAGTCCATCTCGATCGTGGTGTTTGAAACCGCAACCTCGACAACTCCATACGGTGTTCTCACCGGCGACACGATGTTTATCGGTGACGTCGGACGTCCCGATCTGTTGGTGTCGATTGGTCGCACAGCGGAAGATTTGGCTAAAGACCTGTACTCGTCACTGCGCACGAAGCTGCTCACCCTCCCCGATGAAACACGGGTATTCCCTGCTCACGGTGCGGGCTCTGCATGCGGCAAAAACTTGTCCACCGAAACACAATCAACAATTGGTGAACAGCGTCGCGACAACTATGCATTGCAGTTCAACGACGTCGAGTCATTTGTAGCTGCGGTAACAGAAGGTCAGCCCCCGGCACCGGGGTACTTCGCCTACGACGCACAACGAAACAAGCAAGATCGAGCTCTGCTCGACGAACACACTGCGCCCACACAGATGAGTGTGCCCGATGCAGTTGCTGCTCATGGCCGAGGTGTTCAGTTAGTCGATACGCGCGATTCGCAGTTTTTTGCCACCGGCCACTTACGTGGATCGGTCAACGTCGGATTGCAAGGCCGATACGCCGAATACGCGGGCTCAGTGATTCGTCCTGATGAAGAAATTGTCCTCATCACAGAACCCGGATATGAGCTTGAAGCAAAAATTCGTTTGGGACGTATTGGCTATGACCGTGTTGTCGGGTGGGCATCAGTTGACGAACTGGTCGAGCACCCCGACCTTGTTGACAAAGCATCACGATTAACACCACGCCAATTTGCAGACCGCACTGCGAGCGTTTCCAATCTTCAGATTGTCGACGTCCGCGGAGAAGGCGAATACAAAGTCAACCATTACGACGGCGCTACAAATATTCCTGTTTCCCAACTCAATGCCCGTCTCTCGGAACTTGACCCATCGCGTCCTACCGTTGTGTACTGCGCCGGTGGATACCGTTCGTCGATTGCGGCGAGTGTGTTGCGTTCGGTGGGCTTTTCAGATGTCTCCGACGTGCTCGGTGGTTTTGAAGCAATGGTGCAGTCGCAAAACTGAACTGCACATTGCAATAATCACATGTAGCAACAATCACACGTCGCGGCGATACGGAAAATGTGGAGTTCGCTTTTCCAAAAATGCGGTCACGCCTTCTTTATCTTCGCCCGTTCGCGTCACTTCGTTAGCCCAATGTTGTGACAAGGCCATGGATACATCGCCATCTGTGATGATCTCGTTCACCATCTGCTTCGTTGCAACTTGCGTGAGATGAGAGCGTTCCATCGCCATCACATGCACGAGCTGCTTCACACGTTGTTCCAGTTCCTCTGGCTGCACAACTTCATCGACAAGACCAATTCGCACAGCGCGTTGAGCATCAATGAGCTCGCCAGAAAACAGCAAATGCTTTGTGGCAGTGGGACCAATATTCTGAACAGCGCGTCGTAAAGCGTATGTGGGGTAGATAATTCCTAATTTTGCAGGTGTAATTCCAAACTGCGCCGTCGTGTCAGCAATGCGGATGTCGCATGCGTTGATGATTTGCACTCCCCCGCCAACACAACTACCTCGAATCATCGCAACTGACGGACCAGGGAAAGCCGCAATGGCTTCCTCTGCGTCACGATTGGCCTCGCCATAGCGACCGCCGTTTCCTTCCGTAAGACCCGAAATGTCGGCGCCGGCACAAAAGTGAGCGCCTTCCCCCGTGATCACGAGAATTTTCGCCGACGGATTCACCGACAATTGAGAGACAATCTCTGCAATCTCACGCCACATGTCAAACGTTATTGCATTTCGTTTATCGGCCCGATTTAGCGTCAGAGTGGCAACATGTTCGTGCACTTGCACGTGAAGCGCATCGATTGTCATGGGCTGCTAGCCGCCGATCTGGCTCATCGAACGACGTGGCTTCACAAACTGCACCTGGCCAATTTGATGGCCCGCCCATTTTTTGCCAACCGCGCGAATGATCGAATCGGCAATGACATCATCAGATGATCCGTCGCGCAACAATGCACGGAGATCTGATTCGTCGGTGGCAAATAGACATGTTCGGAACTGTCCGTCTGCTGTAATGCGGACGCGATCACAGTCGCCACAGAATGGTTTGGTGACCGATGGAATAACCCCAACAGTTCCCTTACCGTCTAGATAACGCCAGCGATCAGCAGGTGCAGCACCACGTGCTGGCATTTGTTCCAACGGGTACACCTTGCTGATGATGGTCACGATTTCGTCTTGGCTTACCACCTTGTTGCGTTCCCACTCATTTGACGCATCAAGAGGCATGAATTCGATAAAACGAACTTCGAGTCCTTCATCACGACCAAATGTTGCGAGATCAAGAATCTCATCATCGTTAACACCGCGCTCAATAACTGCATTGATCTTGATTGGATGAAAACCCGTTTCTTTTGCCGCCGCGATACCTGCCAACACATTGTCAAGCTCGTCGCGGCGTGTCATTTCCAAGAAGCGCTTTTTCTTCAGTGAATCGAGGCTGATGTTGATGCGATGCAAACCCGCCGCGCGCAAGTCATGAGCAATGTTGCGAAGCGTTGCACCATTAGTAGTGAGTGCGATATCGGGGGCTTTCCCCGCGTAATCACTTGAGGCATCACTGGGTACCCGAAGATCGTTCAACATTTCAATCAGGCGACTGAGATGTGCACGCATGGTGGGCTCACCGCCTGTGAGGCGAATACCGTCGACCCAGAAACGCTCAACACAAATGCGCGCAATGCGTTCGATTTCTTCAAACGTGAGGATTTCTGATCGAGGCAGCCACACGAGTCCCTCTTCTGGCATGCAATATGTGCAGCGAAAATTGCACCTATCGGTCACCGAGATACGAAGGTCTCGTACGACGCGGCCAAATGGGTCAATGAGGTCCACGGTGCCAGTCTAGGGTCCAAGGAAGGTCACCGTCACGGGGTCACCTGCTTGTAATCCGCTGCCGTCTGGGACCTCGATTAAGGCGTTCGCAAGTGCCGTAGCGGCAAGTTGATGACTGCCTTGCGGGCCCGTGCGAGTGACATGTACGTGCCCATCATCTGAAAAACGAGCAAACCCGCGATCAAAGTGCATCTTTCCGTCTGGTTTACGCACAATTTCCTCGTCAAGCACCGCCCGTACTCGTGGTCGCCATGCGGTATCACCGAATCCGCTCATAATCCGCAATGCGGGACGAGCGAGAAGCTCAAAGCTCACAAGTGACGACACAGGGTTGCCCGGTAAACCAAAAATTGGCACGTCAACACCGGTTGCGTTTCGCAGGGTTCCAAAAGCAAAAGGTTTTGCGGGCTTCATTGCAATTTGCATCCACGACATGTCGGCGATCTTTGATAACACTGCTTTCACCACGTCGTAGTCGCCCATACTCACACCACCACTTGACACAATTGCATCGCACGACAATTCGCCAACCGCTTGACGTAGGCGAGCCTCGAGAAGAGACTCGTCATCAACAACGTTGCCAAGATCTACTGCATCGAGACCGGCTTGTTCAACAAGCCGCAACAACATCACGCGATTGCTTTCACGAATTTGACCAATCTCGAGATCACTTCCATCTTCGACTAACTCATCGCCTGTCGACAACACCCCGACACGTGCGGTGCGATACACCGATACGGTTCGCGCGTTGATACTGGCGAGAGTGCCAAGTACAGCGGGGGTGACAAGAGTTCCATGACAGAACACCACGGTGCCTTTGGAAACATCGCTTCCGGCATCACGAATTGATGCACCTTGAGATACCGCAGCGTTGATGCGTACGGCGTGGTCACCCACACGTTGGGTATCTTCCACCATCACAATAGCGTCGCAACCCGACGGAATCGGTGCGCCAGTCATAATGCGAATTGCAGTGCCAGGTTCGACAGATTGTGCGGGGCGCGCACCTGCAGCCAGCTCGCCAATCACGGACAATTCGACTGGCGCCTGTGCCACATCTACTGACCTCACTGCATACCCATCGACCGCAGTATTGGCAAAATGCGGCACGTTCTCTCGAGCGACAACATCAGTAGCGAGAATCTTCCCAAGCGCGTCGCGAAAGAACACTTCAACTGTTGCGAGCACCGAACACCGTGCCAACACAATGTTGCGGGCATCCTCTAACGGCGTCATGACACATGACGGTACCGCCAACGCAACAATGTGGTGTAAACCGTATGTATGTCTCACTACAAGGCGTTGCCAGCATCGGGGTACCGCTTCGAATGGTGCTCGCCCGACAACCAACTGGCCAGTTCAGCTGTGTTGCGATGGGAAAACGAAGGCTGGACTGCCGAGGTGGCACTACACCGCGACGATGCCGTTGCGGTCTTTCGCCTGTCGGCGCAGTGGCAAGTACAACAGATGCTTCTGTTCCGCGACATGACAGAACCCGATCTGTGGTTGGCCACCGACGGACGTGGCAGGTGGGGCGAAATGAACGGTGCGCATCGCACTGAGCTCGATGGATGTGTCGACGTTGACTTTGCCGGTACACCGTTCACCAACAGCGCTGTTATTCACAGACTCCCTTTACATGTTGGCGATATCACCGACATTCCTGTCATCACGATCGATGTTGAGACTTTGTCAGTTATCAACGAACCGCAGCGCTATCACCGTGTGAGTGAACATACGTGGCAATACCATTCGCTGTCATCTGGTCAGGTCGTCACTGTAAATGTTGATGAATTTGGCTTCGTCATCGACGAACCCCACACTTTTGTGCGAACGCCTAACAGCTGATCTGTTCAAGGTGGTTCTATTGCAGCCGGTTACGCAGCCAGGCGTGTAGCGCGTCTGCTGTGTCGGGTCGCTGCAATGCGATATCGATGACCGCTGTTAACCAACCAAACGCAGTTCCCGTGTCATAACGCGCACTGGTGTTGATCACACCAGTTAACGGTGAGTCCAATGTCTGCAGTCGCAATGCATCAGTGAGCTGCAGCTCACCATTTGCGTGCGGGGATATGCGTTCAAGTGCAGCGAACACATCTGGAGTCAACACATAGCGACCGATGATGATTAAGTCAGACGGTGCGTCTTCAACTTTTGGTTTCTCCACCACATCGATAATTGAAAATGGTCCATCAACCGGTGAATCATCTGACGGAGTGATCACTCCGTATGCGCTGACGTTCTCGCGTGGTACTCGCATCAAACCGACGCTCCCGACACCGCGCGTGTCCACCAACGACACGAGATGGGATAGGTGTATGGCATCTCCCATAATTTCGTCGGGCAACATCACCGCAAATGGTTCGTCTCCAACTGCAGATTGCGCACACCCCACCGCATGTCCCAGCCCGCGCGGAGCATCTTGGTACACGATCGTCACTTTCACATCAGTGCCAATGGCGGCAAGGCGGTCGGCTAATTCGGTGCGACCGCTAGCGCGCACGCGCTCTACGACAGCTGCATCCGGGGTTGTGTATGCAGCTACCGCGGGCTTGGAAATGTTTGAGACGATGACAATGTGCTCCAAGCCAGCCGCTACCGCCTCGTCCATCACCAGCTGAAGCGCGGGGACATCGACGATCGGCAATAACTCCTTCGGCACGGCCTTTGTCACCGGTAGAAAACGGGTCCCTAACCCAGCGGCGGGAATCACAGCGGTGCGCACTTTCACGAATTATCACGCTAGCGAGATACCCTGTTAGCACTCGATCTATCAGAGTGCCAACTCAACATCTGACCTTTCACCATCTGAATCCGGAGAGACCGATGCCAACCTACGTCTACAAATTCGTTGATACTGGCGAAACCATCGAAGTACAGCAGTCATTTGATGAGCCATCCCTCACTGAATTTGCCCACCCATCAGACGGCACCATGCGCAAGGTGAAGAAGGTGTTCACTCCGGTTGGTGTGACATTTAAAGGTGGCGGTTTCTACAAGACCGATAACAAATCAGGTTCGTCATCAGGTTC